>Ga0214925_100196_pt1 | contig 47524 bp, 44 predicted proteins | sample Stichaenrichment_FD_168299 | JGI IMG/M metagenome (GOLD analysis project Ga0214925, IMG submission 168299) | Xylose enriched microbial communities from anaerobic bioreactor in Madison, Wisconsin, United States - 63SRT | ecosystem: Engineered > Bioreactor > Anaerobic > Unclassified | place: USA... | reverse complement strand
AAACGTGATAAAGTAGATGTACCCAAAGTAATCACTCCCTATATTGGTTGGAATTAGCTACTACCATTGTAAGTGATTGCTTTGGGCTTTTTAATTTCTGTTCGGATTAATTATAGAATTTGCCATTTTAAAAAATTTAGTACGGTACTGATGAGTGCAGGAGTTCTGTTGGGTGTTTTGGCAGCGCCTTTTGTGGGACATGCGGATACGAAAAATTCTACGTTAACGGCCAACGTTTCACAAGATTCTAATCATGGATCACTTAGCTTGGTGCAGGTACCAGATTTTACCTTTCAATCACATATCGTTAACAATGGTACGGCCACTGGTACGGCTAATAAAAATTTAATTGTTAATGACGCAACCGACTCTGCTTCAGGTTGGACTCTTTCGGCCAACTTAAATTCTTTTAGTTCGGACAAGAAAGAGTCGATGTTTGATCTCAGTGGCGTTTATATGGGACTGTCACCTAAGTTAAATACTGGTGCCAGTTCGAAGATTGGAGCTGAGCCAGTGGTTGATGCGCCAACTTTGAATGAAGGTGCTACCAATGGGCCTACTGTTGCTTCCGCTGTCGGTGCTGCACAACATAAGGATAAAAACGGAAACGCTGATGGTATTGGTGCGGGCGTTGGTCAGTGGGACATTGCTTTTGCTCCAACAACATTACATGCTAAGTTTCCAATGATTGCAGCAAGCTACAGTTCTACCATCACTTGGACATTAACTTCAGGGCCAACTTCAGATGTAGCTGCAACGCCAACTAAGTAATATGAAAAGAATACTAAAGCTAGTTCTCATTGTATTAATGTTTGCTGCGGGTGTCTTCAGTTTTGACACTATCACAGCAAAGGCTGCAGTCAATGATTTTCAGGTGAAAGCAATTTTGCCATCTAACAACAATCCTCAATCGAGTTATTTTGATTTAAAAGTAAAACCGAATGCTGAACAGACTTTGCGTATATGGATAACTAACAATAGCAGTAAACGACAATTGTTTAATGTGAAGCCCAATAACGCAACGACCAATTCGAACGGGGTTATTGATTACTCCCTGCAGGCGAAAAAAGATGCGTCAGCTACTACATCATTTTCTGACATGTTAGGTGATCAAACAGGTAAACAGGTTTCGGTTGCTGGTAAGAGCAGTGCTACAGTTTCATTCAAATTGAGAACACCAAAGCAGTCTTTTGATGGAACAGTTCTGGGTGGGTTTATCATTTATTCGGCAAGCGCTGCTGAGCAGGCTCAAAAGAGTAAGCAAAGTAGCAATTTAGCGCACTACGTTATTGCAGCTCGGTTAGTAGAATCTACTAAACAGATCACACCAGACTTGGTTTACCACGGTACCAAATACGTGGGGACTAATGGTTTACCAAGAATTCAGGTTAATTTACAGAATACCCAACCAACCATTATTGGCGATGTTCATCTTAAAGCCACTGTCACTGGAGAAGGTAATAAGAAGGTTGCCAAAGTTGATCAAAAAATGTTGAACTTTGCGCCCAATTCTAGTTTTGGGTACCAAATACAAACGCTGAATAATAAGGCGCTTAAATCCGGTCAATATCGTCTTAACATGACGGTTAAAGGTGATAATGGTTCATGGAAATTTGATAAGTTATTCACGGTTTCTGATAAAGATGACAAAGCAGCTAAGATTGCCAAACCTGGCATTAACTGGAAGCAGATTATCATGTGGATCATCGAAGGTCTCGCAGTTCTAATCGTGCTGGGCTACATCATTAATAGATTCCGTAAGTGGATGAAGAAAGATTAACCAGTTGACGTAAGCCTAATCACTTGCGTCAAACTTCAAAAAAACGGTAAACTCAAAGTTGTTAAGACTTGAGTTTACCGTTTTTTACTATAAAGGAGGACTTGGTATGGCTCTCACAGATACTTATACACTCAGCAACGGGACTAAGATTCCGGTTATTGGACTTGGCACTTGGCAGACGCCAGATGGCGATGTTGCTTATCAATCAGTATTAGATGCCTTGAAAGCAGGCTACCGTCATATTGATACGGCTGCCGCTTATGGTAACGAAGAAAGCGTCGGTCGGGCAATCCACGATTCTGGTGTGAAACGTGAAGATTTATTTGTGACCACGAAGTTATGGAATGCCGATCACGGTTATGAAAAAACGAAACAGGCAATTGGAACCTCTCTATCAAAATTAGGTTTAGAGTACGTTGATCTTTACTTGATTCACTGGCCAAATCCAGTTGCTTTTCGTGATAACTGGGAAGAAGCTAATGCTGAGACTTGGAAAGCCATGGAAGAAGCTTACGAGGAAGGCTTAGTGAAGGCTATCGGAGTTTCAAACTTCCGCCCAAAGCATCTGGATGCCTTGTTGAAGACTGCTAAAATTGCGCCAATGGTTAACCAGATTTTCTTGAATCCATCCGATTTGCAACCAAGCGTTGTGGAATATAACAACGCACACGATATTTTATCAGAAGCATACAGTCCATTTGGAACTGGTAAAATTTTCCAGATTGATGGGTTAAAAGACATTGCCGAAAAGTACAATAAGTCTGTACCGCAATTAGTTCTGCGCTGGCACTTACAGCATGGGTTCCTGCCACTGCCAAAGTCTGTACACGCTGAATATATTAAGGCGAATGCTGACATCTTTGACTTTGAAATTAGTGAAGATGACATGAAGAAAATTGACGGGTTCCAGGGTGCTGCTGGCTTGGCGACGGATCCGGATACGACGTCGTTTTAGAATTTATGTTTGGAAGAGTTCAACCTTTTGGGGATGGGCTCTTTTCTTTTACCTAGATTAGTTGGGTTCCAGCAAGCAGAGAGCTGCATGTAAGGGACAGCCACCTAAAATCCAAGTTCGGGATTTTTGGCGTCCGTCCCTTACACTCCGCTCTCTAAGCGCTTGCTTCCGCACCCTGTTTTAGTTGGGCTCCAGCAAGCAGAGACTTGCGTCTAAGTCACTTCCGGCATAAATCCAAGCCCGGGATTTTTGCCGAAAGCGTCTTAGTCTCCAGTCTCTAGTCGCTTGCTTTCACACCCTCAATCTTTTACAATTAACCCAAACAACACGAGGGGTGTCCCTGCTTTTTGCTGGGGGCTGAGATGTGCTTGCACTATCCCTTTGAACCTGTAAGTTCAGACTTGCGAAGGAACGTGTTCAATTCGGACCAGTTTTACTGGTGAAGAGTCGAGCTAACGTTTTGATTAGCTCGGCCTTTTTCGGTATCTGACTGTTGTTTGTACTAAAATTTTGGGAGGATTTTCCATGAAAATCGATTTGCTGAATCAGATTCGCGAGACCAATCCCGTTGTTCTTAACATTTCAAACTTTGTGACCGTTCAGGATGTGGCTAATGGTATTAATGCTATTGGTGCGTCACCCATCATGTCCGAAGAAATTGCCGAAACTGATGAAATGGTGGGTATCAGCAATGCCGTTGCGTTGAACCTTGGTGCCTTTTCTAAACCGCAAGTGGACCATATTCTTGCTATGGGCAAAGCGGCTAACGCACAGCATAAACCGTTAGTCATTGATCCAGTGGCAGTTGGTGCCATCAGTTACCGTAAGAAAGTCGCACTAGACCTCATGAATCAGTTCCAAGTGGATGTTATTCGTGGTAATGCTGGTGAAATTGCCGCTTTGGCTGACGTTGCCTGGGACGCGAAGGGCATCGATGCCGGTTCCGGCAATCAAGACGTGGTGGAAATCGCTAAAGCGGCTGCTAAGAAGCAGAACTGCGTGGTGATCCTTAGTGGCGCCACTGACATCATTACCGATGGCGAACACGTTGCCAAGGTATTTAACGGCACACCGCTATTCCAGTTACACGTTGGTTCTGGTGACATGCTCAGCAGTATTGTGGGTGCCTTTTGTGCGGTCAGTGATGGTGACTATTTTGAAGCGGCTCAAACGGCTTGCTTAGTCTTTGCCTCAATCGGTCAGATCGTTGCTGATCAGTTGAAAGAAGAACGGCCAGGTACTTTTTCTGCTCGTTTGATGGACGAATTGCATTTAGCAACTGTTGCTGATATTGAAAAGATTGCCCAATTTGACTGAAAGGTGTGACATTTAAGATGGCTGAGGAAGTTAATTCATTTCCACAAACACTAACGATTGCGGGGACCGACTCCGGTGGTGGCGCTGGAGTCATGGCCGATATCAAGACCATGCAGGAACGCCACGTTTTCAGTGCCGCAGTGATTGTAGCCGTTACAGCGCAAAATACCATTGGCGTGCAAGATTTCGCTGCATTGTCTAAAAAATTAATCGATGAACAGTTCGCGTCAGTGGCTGGTGATTTAAAAATCAAAGCCTGCAAGACAGGCATGCTGGCGGATGCGGAACACGTGGAAATCGTAGTTGAGAATCTGAAAAAATATGACTTGGGGCCGCTGATCGTGGATCCCGTCATGATTGCTAAAGGTGGGGCACCATTATTGGCTGATGATGCGATTGATACCGTTAAACGTGATTTGCTGCCATTAGCAACCGTCGTCACACCCAATTTGCCAGAGGCGGAACGGCTAACTGATATGGCCATCAAGACCCCTGAAGATATGCAACTGGCTGCTAAAAAGATTCGTGCAACGGGCGTTAAGAACGTCATGATCAAGGGTGGTCACGGGGACACCGATAAAGTGACTGATTATGTTCTACTGGAAAATGGTAAAGAATTCTGGCTCAGCGCACCTCGAGTTGACACCGTTCGGACTCATGGTACTGGCGATACACTGTCTAGTGCCATGACGGCGGAGATTGCTAAGGGCCATGACATTGAATCGGCTATTCGGGTGGCGAAAGACTTCGTTGAAGCAGCCATTCGTAACACCATCCAAGTTGGTCACGGCCACGGTCCACTAAATCACTGGGCTTACGGAGAGGAGCGTCCGGGCAAATGAAATTCAAACCAGAAATGTTAAAGGCTTACTTCGTCTGCGGATCTCAAGATGTACCTGAAGGCCTGTTCGAGACTATCGTAGAACAGGCAATTAAAGCGGGTATCACAGCTTTTCAATTTCGTGATAAGGGCAACGCTTCAACCTTGTCACCAATTGACCGCGCTGCCATGGCCATGAAACTACGTGGTCGTTGTGCTGAAGCCGGGATTCCGTTTATAGTGGATGATAACGTTGAGTTGGCTAAGCAGGTCAATGCTGATGGGATTCACGTGGGCCAATCCGATGAAAAGATTCAGCAGGTTGTTGCTGAAGTTGGTGATCAGATGATTGTGGGACTATCTTGTTCAAATGCTAAAGAGGTTGAGGCTGCTAACTCTATTGATGGCATCGATTATTACGGTAGTGGTCCGATTCACCCAACGGGGTCTAAGGCGGATGCTGATCCGGTAATTGGGTTTGATGGTCTAAAGCAGTTAGTCAGTCTAACTGATCGGCCAATCGTTGCTATTGGTGGGATTACCGTTGATGATTTGAGTAATGTAATCAAGGCGGGGGCTTCAGGTTCCGCTGTGATTTCGATGATTGCACAAAGTGATGATATTGATGGTGTTGTGAAAGCGATGCTGGAAGCTTAAAGAGGGATATTTAAATAGATAATATCCTATTTGCATTTTTGATGTATATCCTATCAGTCAATATATAATTACACTACTGTTAGTAAAGCATGATTACATTCCAATAAATTGTGTATTTCTTTTTGTCCCTTATAATACTATAATCAAGTCGAATCTAATTACTATTATGAGGGGAGTCATTTTTAATGACGAAGAATGTTTGGAAAAAGGCTGCAACAGTTGTATTAGGGGCAACATTAGTTGGTGGCGTGTTTGTGGAAATCCCTAACGCTGTGACAACAACACAGGCGCAGGCATCGTCAGAAATTCCGTATTCACAATATCAAAGTGATATCAGTGGTGTGAAGGGTGCCTTGGGGAAGGCTTCAACGGATGTTCAAGGCGATGTTACTAACGATTTTCCAGATCCTAACGATCAAGATGCTTATTTGGAGAATGGCAGTTTTGACGTTTACTTGAATAATCTTGGTTTTGATATTGAGCTTGATACAGATACTAAGGAACAGGCGATTGAAAATCTTAGTGCCCTTGTCGCTACCTACAATGTTTTCAAGAATAGACTTTCCGTTGGCGAACAGAGTCAACTGGAGTCTATGGCTAATAAAATCAATGGAGAAATAGCAAATTACGATGGTATAATTGCCGATATTACTGTAAATTTAGAGGGCTATGCTGATGCATTAGACAGTGCCGTATTGAATTACGGTAATAATTTTGGTGGGGTTGCTTCCAAACCAAAGACCGTCACTAGGAAGATAACTACCAGAAAAGCCCCTGCTAAAAAGAGCTACATCTCCAAACTATCCGTTAAAAAAGTCTCAAAAAAGTATGTTAAAGTCACTGGTTCAGCTAAACTTTATAAGTCAGCTAAGTACGTTCGCGTTAATACCTACAAGGGTAATAAATATGCTAAGTTAAGCAGTAAGCACAACTTTAGCAAGTCGGTATACGCACCAAAGGCTAAAACAGTGAAGGTAACTGTTGGTAATTATAGTCATGGTCATTTTAGTTCTGTTACTAGCACCAAAACAGTGCACGTTAAGTAATTTAAATTGCATATAGGTTCGCTCAATCGGATTTGGTTGAGCACGTTCAAAAGGGTGACTTGAAAAAGCCGCCCTTTTTTGACTGCCTAATATAAATCACCACCACATTTATGATTGACAACATAGCTCGTTGGTCTTAAGCTATCCCCAATAAAATGAGTTAGGGGTGTCGACATGGCAAAACCAATCATTGGTATTCCGGCTGAACGACGGCTGGTTGGCGATTCGTACCGCAATACTGTTAATCAAAAAGAGGTGGCCGCAGTTGTGAAAGCTGGCGGTGTGCCCGTAATAATTCCAACTCGGGAACCAGATTTGGCAGCTGAATATAGTGAACTGATTGATGGATTATTGCTACCAGGCGGGCCGGATGTGGCACCTCGTTTCTTCGGTGAAGAACCAATACCGCAGATGGATGAAGCTGATGATCTTTTGGATGCGACTGAAATTACACTGACTAATTTAGCAGTTGCTGCTAGGAAGCCGATTTTAGGTATCTGTCGTGGTGCACAAGTTGTTAACATTGCATTGGGTGGTGACATCTATCAGGATATTGCCACGCAAATTGATCATCAAACTTATCAGCACCATCAAAAGGCGCCGTCTGATCAGGGGTCGCACTATGTTGATATCGCGGAAGGGTCGATGTTGCAGACCATTTTCCACGGCCAGTCGCGTGTGCTAGTCAATAGTTTCCACCATCAATCAGTTCGGAAGTTAGCACCGCAGCTAAAAGTCACTGCGACTGCTGGTGATGGTGTTATTGAAGCCGTTGAAAGTAAGGATAACGATTTAATTTTAGCGGTTCAATGGCACCCAGAGCTGTTGTATAAGGTAAATGCGGATGAATTCGCAATTATTGAAGCTTTCGTTAATCGGTCAAAAAAGTATCAGAATAGTGAAGCAGCTTGGAGTTGATTCCAGGCTGTTTTTTAATTTTTTCTTGTTGGATTGCGTAGTTAATAGAACAACCTTAGTTAACGGTCATCATTGTGGGATGAATTGTTCGAACAATTCATCCCACAATGATATACTAACCCTTAGAAAGGACTGAGTACTATGGTAAATATCATGCCGGTTTCAGAGTTGAAAAATTACGGTAAAGTGTTAGATACAGTAGAGCCAGATAACCCCGTTTTTTTGACTAAAAATGGTTACGGCAAGTATGTTGTCATTGATTTGGCTGATTACGAAGCTTTTGAGAAATTCAAGAAAAGTAAGCAATTGGCTCAAATTTTAAAACAGGCCGAAAAAAGTGGCACTCGGCCTCTGGATGAGGTTGCTACGGAATTGCTGAAGTAGTTGACCTATCAGTTAGTGATTATAAATGATGCGACATTAGATTTGTGTTTAATACAAGAATACTTAACTAAGCGTTGGAAGAATGACTGTGCATGAAAACGCACAGTCTTTTAATTTTCTGCACATTAAAAATATCTAATCGTTATATCGTTTCACAAAATTGCACTTTACGCTGTTTTGGTAGATAATGAAAGCGGTAACAAAATAACAGGAGGCCTTGATTATGAGTAAAGTCTATTTATCAGCTCAATTACCAGAAGTGGCAACTCAACAACTGAAAAGCGCTGGGTTGGATGTCAGTGTTTACGAGGGCGACGGTTTGATCTCACACGACGAATTACTGAAAAACGTCAGTGATATCGATTTCTTGATCACACCATTGTCAACAAAAGTAGATAAAGAAATCATTGATGCCGCACCAAAGCTGAAGTTGATCGCTAACTTTGGGGCAGGTTTCAATAACATTGATACCGCTTATGCCAAAGAAAAGGGTATTCCAGTGACGAACACACCAGCAGTTTCGACTAACGCTGTTGCTGAAGTCACTATTGGCCTGATGCTAGCACTGAGCCACCGAGTTGTTGAAGGTGATCAAAAGATGCGTAATGAAGGCTTCCCTGGGTGGGCACCACTGTACTTTTTGGGTCATGAAATTGCTGGGAAGACATTGGGTATCTTCGGACTTGGTAACATTGGGAGCGATGTTGCGCGGAAGGCTAATGCACTGGGCATGAACGTTCAGTACTACAAGCCAAACCGTCTGTCAGATCCAGAAGAGCGTTCCATGAAAGTGACTTACAAGCCTTTGGATGAATTGATTAAGACCAGTGACTTTATCACCATCAACGCACCTCAAACACCTGATACACTGCACAAATTTGATGCAGCTGCCTTTAAAGCAATGAAGAAGACGGCTTATATCGTTAACGTTGGTCGTGGACCAATCGTTGATGAAGCAGCCTTGCTGGATGCTTTGAAGTCCGGCGAAATTGCTGGCGCCGCTTTGGATGTTTACGAAAAAGAGCCAAAGGTTGATGACGGCTTCAAGTCATTGAAGAACGTTATCCTGACACCTCATGTTGGGAACGCTACCGTTGAAGCACGTGACGCCATGGCTAACATTGTAGCTGGCAACGTTGTATTGGTTGACAGTGGCAAAGACGCTAAATTCGTGGTCAATAAATAAACATTTTTCGCACCACTCCTCGCTTGGACGCGCTCACCAAGAAAAAAGTCTTGTATTTTAATGAAATTAAAGTACAATGAGAATATAATAATACTTCACAGAGAGCTGGAGAAGGCTGGAAACCGGCAGTATTAATATGGCAGAAACACTTGGTTGCGCAACCAATATCAGCGATTAGAGGCAGTTCAATAGGAACTGTGAACTTGGGTGGAACAGCGTTACGACGCCCCTTGGTACTCAGATAGTGAGTGCTAAGGGGCGTCGTTTTTGCGTTCAGAAGAGGAGTTTGTTATGAAAAATAAGGATCAAAATTTATCACGCTCGTTGCAAAGCAGGCATATTCAAATGATTGCCATCGGTGGCGCGATTGGAACCGGACTGTTTCTGGGATCAGGGAGTGCCATTCACACGTCTGGGCCATCCATTATTCTGGCGTACTTGATTGTCGGTCTGTTCTGTTTCTTTATGATGCGGGCCATTGGTGAACTGTTAATGTCCGACACAAGCAAACACTCCTTCTTGGACTTCGTTAGTCAGTATCTGGGTGATCGGATGGAATTCGTCACTGGCTGGCTGTACTGGTTCTGCTGGATTAGTTTGGCTATGGCGGATTTAACCGCTACTGGAATTTACATTAAGTTCTGGTTCCCATCGGTACCGCAATGGATAGCGCCGTTTGTGATCCTTATCTTCCTGTACTTCACTAACCGAATCAACGTGAAGGCTTTTGGGGAAATGGAATCGTGGTTCTCCATGATTAAAGTGGCTGCCATTATTGTGTTGGTCGTTGTGGGGTTCGCACTAGCAATCCTGCACACTAAAGTGGATGGTCAGACGGCTTCATTCAGTAACTTAGTCAGTCATGGTGGTTTCTTCCCAACGGGTGGTTACGGCTTCCTGATGGCGTTTCAAATGGTGGTCTTTGCCTTTGTTGGGATTGAAATGGTGGGGCTGACCGCTGGTGAAACCAATGATCCAGTGGCTAACCTACCGAAAGCCATCAACAGCTTGCCAATCAGAATTGGGTTGTTCTACGTAGGGTCTATGATTGCCATTATGAGTGTTTATCCCTGGAACAAAATCACCACAACTGCCAGTCCCTTCGTGCAGGTGTTCTCTGGAATTGGGATTGCTGGTGCTGCTGGCATTCTCAACTTCGTGGTTCTAACTGCAGCATTATCGGCTACCAACAGTTGTTTATTTAGTACTAGCCGGACGCTACACGCTCTTAGTTGGGGTGGTAACGCGCCAAAAGGGCTGGCAAAGCTCAATAAGAGCGGCGTGCCAACTAATTCACTGAACTTTTCGGCTTTAGTACTCTTAATCATTGTTGTGCTGAACTACTTGATGCCGGCCAGCGTATTTACAATGATTTCTGGTGTTTCCACCATTAACTTCGTACTGGTTTGGGTGATTTTGATCTGGTGCCATATTCGTTATCGGCGCGTCCATCCCGAAGGCGCGCAAACTTTCCGGATGCCAGGTTACCCCTTTACGGACTGGATCAGCCTTGTGTTCTTTGTGGGTGTGTTAATTTTCTTACTGATCAACGGTTCTACACGAATTTCCATGATTATTTCGATGGCAGTCTTCTTAGTAATGTTGGGTGTTTACGAGCTGATTTACCGACCAAAACGTCAGGTTCATGCTTCCAAGTAGTTGCAAGTCTCGCGAAAAAATGACACTATATTAAAGTGATTCAGTCAGTACTTAACGGCATAAGTAATAACGAAGGAGAATCAATTTTGATTAAACACATTTTTTCCGATATGGACGGTACATTGCTTAACCAGCATGGCAAAGTTTCTGCTGGGAATACGACGGCCATTCAACAGGCCGGTATTCCGTTTACGTTGGTTTCGGCCCGCTCACCACGACAAATGATGAACGCCATCGAAACACTGAAACTAACTGCACCACAGATTGGTTTTAACGGTGGCTTGATTTACCAGGTGAAAGACGGACAGTTGCAGGTCATCGAAGACTCACCAGTGGACTCTGGGGTGGCTAAACGAGTCGTGGATTTGGTGGAAGCCAAGTTCCCAGGTACCGGTATTAGCCTGTTTGGTTTAACGGACTGGCAAGTGACCCATATGGACGACGGTGTAGCTTTCTTTCAAGAAGATATGCCGCAAAAGCCAACGGTGCTTGACCCTGTAACTTTCTGGGAGCAGCCGAAGCCAATCTATAAAATGACCTTTTGCGTTTTGAATCGTGATGTCATGGATGGCATTGTTAAAATTTTGTATGAAGCTGATCTGCCAGGAGTGGCGATGCAAAAATCCAGCGATATTTATTTAGATATCACGGCAATAACGGCTAAAAAGTCACGTGGCGTAAACTACATTGCTCAGCGTGAACAGCTGGATCTAAGTGAAACGGCTGCGTTTGGTGATGGTCCCAACGATATTCCAATGTTAAAATTAGTAGGTATGCCAATCGTTATGGCGAACGGATTACCGGATGTGAAGCAAGTTGCCCGTTTCTTAACCACTGATAATGACCATGCTGGTGTCGGGCAAGGAATTGAGAAGTTTATTTTAGAAAATTAAAATGGTTGTACGCAAAAAACACAGTCAATTACCAGTTGGTAGTGACCGTGTTTTTTGATGACTTAACTTAATCCTCTGGAACTCGTTTAGTAATTAGTACAATTTCAATTCGTTGCGGGACCTGATTGTGAAAACCTACGATAGCGTCTTTGTTAGCGTGATTGCTGGGACGCCATCTTCTTCGTAAGGTTCTGACGATACTTGATAGCCTTGACGCTCATAGAAGCCCTTAGCTGTCATTTCACTGTGGATAACGGATTTGGTATAACCGTGAGCGAGGCCGTATTCTTCCAAGGCCTTAATGATTTGAGCACCGAGGTGTTGTCCTCGGTACTCTTTTAGGGTGGCAATTCGGCCTGGTCGCATAGTAGTGTCATCAACGGTTTGAAAACGGCCGGTAGCTACTGGCTGCCCATCGTCCGAGTATGCAACTACGTAAACGCGGTCTGATTCATCGTTGTCGTCAAACTCGTCTTCCATGGCGATGGTGCGTTCCAAAACGAACACGTTCATGCGAACGTAAAGTGCAGCGGCGTGGTTCCAGGGTTCTGATCCAGTGTGAAATTTCATAGGTATGTACTCCTTATAGGTATTAGTGTCTCCTAGTATACCTTTATTTGAGTTATTGTTTAAGAGCCATTTCGCTACGCCGGGCGGGCAGGTCGAAGTGGGTCGTGGTGAAGCTAGCACCTTCGCTTCGCTCGGGGCGGATCTCCACCATCTCCCATGTCACTAAACTACCAAAGAACGGTAGTCAAGTGACATCGACACCACGACCTGCCCACCCGGATCCGCTGCATACTTTTATATAGCGTTTGGTAGCCAGATTTGCGTCAGCAACACTTCGGTTTAGTTGATTGAATGGAGTGAGTTCAATGCAGTGAGTTCAATGCAGTGTAGTGAAACTGGCAAATCGTGGTGAAAGTAGTGGTTAGTGAGTGTTATTTGCTCACTTACCACTACGGGAGATGTAGGAAATCCTTTTTCGGTGAATTGTCCGAAAAATAGTTCCGTAGCGACCCCACGACGAGTTGCCGGTTTCACGAAACGGAATGCAATTAAAGTCTATCTCAAGTCTTTCAAAAATCTTTAGAGGCAAATAAAAACCCGCAGCTCTAAAGTCTGCGGGTAATTTACGTAACGACAGGGGATGTACGTTACGTCGTTGTTGTCCTTAGCTATTTGGGAGAATAGGAAGAAGGATTTAGAAATGTTTCAGGTTGCAGGGGATGTAACCTGAAACGAGGGGAATGTAACTGTCGCAAGGGAATGTGGCAGTTACTTGCTTTCAAAAGAAAGTGGTTTTTAGGGAAAATGGAACGATCAGGGGAGATCGTTTCAGTGGTACAAGGATTAATATACTGTGATGAGCTTAAACGTAACTTAAAATTGATTTTAAGTTGAAGAATTTCTCTTCGGCTTAGAAATTTCTTACGATTTGCGTATTTAATACCATAAAGGCCAGTAATTCGTTAAACTTGATACTGGGTTGTTAATTGAAACAGGTAGCACACTTGCCCCAACCCCTTAAACTATGATTAAATACCAGTAAACCACTATTAGTATGGAGGTAAAAATGAGCAGTATTTTATCCGTGCAGAATTTAAATAAAAGTTTTGGCAACAAGCACGTCCTGCACGATGTCTCGTTTGATTTGAAACCGGGACATATCGTGGGGCTTGTTGGCCCAAATGGTGCCGGAAAATCGACCTTGATGAAAACTATGCTGGGCCTATTTAATTATGACTCAGGCAGCATCAAGATTGCGGGAGAAACGGTAACACCGCAGAAGCATGAATCACTGTCCAAGGTTGGTGCACTGATTGAGTATCCTGGGATTTATCCTTTCTTAACCGGCTGGGATCATCTTCAACTGTTTGCAGATGGTGATCATCAACTGATTCATATTCAAAAGATTATTTCCCAATTAAATATGGATAGTTTTATTAAACGGAAGGCTAAAGGTTATTCCTTGGGCATGAAGCAGAAATTAGGCATTGCGTTGGCATTGGTCAATTTTCCTGAATTAGTCATTCTTGATGAACCTATGAATGGTTTGGATCCAGAAGCGACCAAGGAATTACGCGATTTGATTATTTCTGAATCTCAACATGGCACAACCTTTCTTATCTCATCGCATATTTTGAGTGAACTGCAGCGGTTGGCCCAAGATCTGTTGATTATTGATGAGGGGCGAATCGTGCAACAGACGACCATGCATGAATTATTAGCTTCGCAGGGCAAACAGACCATTATGTTGATGACCAGCGATGATAAGAAAACCCGTCAGTTACTGAAAAAGGCTAGGTTTAAAACCACACCTGATCCACGAGTGGAAGTGGTGGCGACGGATGATAACACGATGCCTGAAGTGTTGCGGCTGCTTGTTGAAGGTGGCGTTGATATTCTGGACGTGACTCGCCTTGAAGGTAACCTCGAAAGTTCCTTGCTGGAAGTTTTGAAACAGAGTCGAATCCAGAAAAGATTAGCCGAAGAAGAGGCAGAATAGGGGGTGCGAGGACAGTGTGGACTTTAGTTAGACAGGAAAGTTTTAAATTAACCAGAAGAGTTAGTACTTGGGTCAGTACGGCGTTTTTAGTTGGTATTGAAATCGTATTTGCCTTTTTATCCCGGGTATACCCGCAAACCTTTGTTCCAGCCAACATGTTTGAGTCGCTTTATTTTTCGCGGCCAATCATCAACTTCTATATGATTGCTGCAACGGCCACAATCATCACCATGGAGTTTCAGTACGGTACGATGAAACAGGTGCTTTATCGGCGTTATTCGCGAGGACAAGTTCTGGTCAGCAAATGGCTAGCAATTTTTCTTTATACCCTTTATTGGTACGTGATGAGTACTGGGATTGCGCTATTGATGAAAGCATTGCTTTTCCGGCATACGCTGAGTATTCATCAAGGTGCGGGAGATGGCATGTCGATTTTTACCAGAGGGTTAGCAATCTCGGCAGCTAGTTTTGTGAGTTTATGGCTATTATTGAGCGTCGTTTTTTTGTTAGCGAACTTATTTAGAAATTCCGCCGCTGCTGTGTCAGTCGGTATTATTGGTTACTTTGCTTCCAACATTGTGACCCAATTGTTAACGATCCTGATTCAAAAGTGGGATTGGGCTAAGTGGAATCCAGTGACCATGACCTTGTATCCAAGCATGTTATCGCATCCGGGTTATTATCAGCCACTACTAAGGATGCAGGGCTGGCAGATGTTACTTGGGAACGTTATTTATATCGCCATTTTCTTGGGTATCGGCTACTACGTGTTTAATAAGCGGAATGTTTAGGGATGCTAAGGTGTGTAATGTGTTCACGTGTGATAATGGGGGGTCCTAAATTTGAATGAAAACGAATTAAATCCTAATTTGAGTGCCAAAGAGGTCGAAGATATTCATGCTTTCATTAATCAGTTTCGACCACTGTTACTGCAACTTAAGGGTCGGTAATGTTGTTTAGGCATAACAAAACCTCACAACCAGAAGTTACTGCTGGTTGTGAGGCTTTTTGTCTTTATTAGTTTATATTGCTGAAACGTGTTCCAGCAAGCAGGGACTTATGTGTAAGCTACTCCCAACACAAATCCAAACCCGGGATTTCCGTTGGAAGTAGCTTACACGCCAGTCCCTAAACGCTTGCTTCCACACTCTAAGCCTCTATTGCCAAAACGTGTTCCAGCAGGCAGAGAGCTGCATGTAAGTCACTTCTGGCACAAATCCAAGTTCGGGATTTATACCAAAAGCGCCTTACACTCCGCTCTCTAACCGCCTGCTTCCACACTCTACAACCTTGACCTCTCCATATCACTCTCCATCCGATAGACCAACTTTTCAAACAGTCGCCTCAACGGCATGATGAGCGTGAAGAACAAGATGAAGAAGAACAAGAACAGCAGATCGTGGCCAATTACGCCCCAATTTGGCGTCGTCATGACCTCCCTGAAGAGCTGCATGGCATACGTAAACGGCATGAACGGTGCCAACGCCGCCAAATCTTTTGGCACGACTTCCAGGGGATACATGCCGCCAGTTCCAAACAGCTGGATCAGCATCATCAAGACGATGACCACTTTACCGGCATTCCCCAGCATAAAGACTAGGTTGAACATGATGATGGCGAAGGTGAAGCTGGCAACGTAGAACGCTAGCAGGAACAAGAACCAGTGCACCGGTCTGACCCCCAGGATGATTTCGCCCATCCAAGCGAAGGTTGCTTGCGCGAAGCCCATCCCCAGATACAGTGGCAGTTTGCCAAGGTAAGATTGTAAATGGTTTGGTCGCTGCAGGCCATTCTTACTTTCTGGCAAGATATACTCCCATGCCAGGATAGTGGACATCAAGAGCATGCCCACCCACAGTGCCAATACGGTGTAGAACGGGGTAACCTGCCAGCCGAAGTTCTTCATCGGATAAACTTCTTTGGTTTGCAGCTTGATTGGTGAAGAGAGGATTGACGATAGACTTGGATCCGTGCCTAACAGCTTGATCAAGTTATCCAGGTTCTTACCATTCAAAAAACTCATCTGTTTGTCCAGTGTCTGCAAGGTCCCTTTGATTTTATCCAAACGGGAGTTGATGTCGCTGGTTTGCGAAGCGGTGATGGAACCGGCATCAGCCATTGCCCGAAGCTCTGGAATCACTGACCGCATGGACTGAACGACTTGGCTGTTACCGTTTAAATTGTCGTTCAGCGAATTATTCAAACTGTTTAGCGCAGGACTGGTAGTGGCATTGAAGTTCGTATAAGCCGTATCGAGTGCCGTATTCAGCGTGTTAGAGGCCGCTTGCAGTTCTTTGATCAGCGACTGCTGTTTCGAAGTGGAATGGGTGCCACGAAGTTGACTGACTAGTGACTTTTGACGATCAACGCTTTGCTTAGCCTTCGCAACGGAACTGATCAGCGCGTTAGTCCGGTTATTAGGCACAAAGTTATTGACGATGTCCAAGATGCGCAAAGTATCACTCAGGCTATCATTGATGCCATTCAACAGCGAAGTAGCTGAACTAGTCGTACTCTTTAACGTGGTTGAGGAAAGATGACCGGATGGTAGACCATTAAAGCTGTTTTGCAGCCGGGTACCTTGAGTCTGTAGACTGTTAATACCACTGCCTAAATTAGATTGCAGGGATTGGTTTAACTGCTGGGTGGCATTGTTGATAGCTTTTGTGTTATTAACTACCGACTGCAAGTCATCAATTTGCGAGGAAATCTTTGGTAAGTCCGACTTCATCGTTTGCAGTGCCGCTCGGGTTTTCTGATTCGTTTGGTTCACATCGTTGAGTGTTTTTTCCGTCTTGTTGATGGTACTAATGGCGTCAGTTAGAGATGAACTGATTTGTAGAATCTCCGGCTTTTTGGTTGCAAGGGTAGCACCAGCCTTATTGGCAGTTTGGAGGGCTTCCTTACTGGCCGTTTTGATGAAGCTCTGACGGATGTTATCGGTCAGACTGTTCTCCGCTTGTCCAATGATCTTAGTAGCGGCAGGATTTAGCTTTTCGTTTGATTTATAAATGATGGCTGGTTTTTGCGGGTTAGACGTTGCAAAGGTGGTTAATTTAGATGAAAAGTCATCGGGAATTTCAATCATCGCATAGTATTTACCATTTTCGAGACCATTGTTGGCCGACCAATCATTGGTGAATACCCAGTGAATGTCATGGTTTTTATGCAGTTGCTTGATCACTTGATTCCCAACGTTGAATGGTTGGCTCTTGAGTGAGGCACCCTCGTCGTTGTTCACCACCGCAATTTTTAGCCGGCTCGTATTCTTCGGTGAGTACGGGTTCCACGATACCTGAATGTTGAGGACCGCGTACAGCATTGGAATAAGGGCAAATGCCAGTAAAGTCACCCAAATCGACCGGGTATGAAAGATATTATAAAAGTCTTTTTTAATCAGGTTGAAAACGTTACGCATATTGTCCTCCGGTAGTTAGTTTGATAAATGCAGTTTCTAGTTGCTTTGCTGGCTTTCGGCAAAGCCCATAAGGAGACCCTGATGAAATCCCACGGCAGGACACATCAGAGTCTCTTTTGGATTATTAGCCTTTGAGCTGGTCAAGTACGCCATTAATCAAGGTTGTTAAATTCGTGTTGACGTTATGCAAAATTTGCGTGGTGTTATATAGATTGTTGATACCGTTAGAAACATCACTTTGAATCAGTGTGATGATCTGACCGAGTTTAGTAATGTCTGAATTGTTATTAAGGCTGCTCTGCAGTTTGGTTAAATTATTGATCAAAGTTGGCAGCGTGGTATTGTTGTTGACTGAGTTTAATAGTGAAACAATCTGGTCGTGGGTCTTAGTAGACGTAGAATCGATCAAATCTACCAGTTCGTTTAGCTGGCTCAACTGTTTTTGAGTATCGACAACGCGAACGAGATGACCGCGCCAAATCCAGCCCTTAACTTTACCGTTGGCATTTTTAACGTAGTAGTAAACGGCCTTATTACCATTAGCTTTTCGCACGGTGTCAGATTTATAGGTGTAGAACAATGTGAAAGGATAGTTATCAGCGTTGTGGGCTTTCTTTGTCAGACTAGTGCTGGTATAAAGATAGCCGCTAACGGCGTGATAGGGTTTCTTTGAAATGGATCGTGATGAGATCACCTTAGCACCTTTACTCTTGGCAGCTGCCGGTGTGCTAACACCGAAAGCAGTGAACAGGCCAGCAAATAATGCGATGATCAAAAATGGTTTCTTCATTTTAAGCAAACTCCTTATATAAATTAATATCGGTTTGAGACCGTTTAAACGATTTATCTGACAGTTGTCAGCAAACGTTTAATTTGAAAATAGTATAACATCAAATCGGCCAAAATCCTGTAAACGAAATGAAACAACTACTTGAATAGTCAAAAAGATTAAAAACGTGACCGTTTGCCTGTCGCTTATTCTCCTATATTTTAGTACAATTTACGGTAGAATGTATTGTTTCTTAAAACTGTAGTGATGTTCAGTATCATTCTACCAGTGCTTGAAATCAGCCAGTTTCTCCCCTAAAATTAGTAACAGTATGCCAAGTTCCATTTGGCCGAAGCGTAGTCAACAGAAGGATGGTTTAAATGGAAAACATCAAAGCAATCTATCAGCGTGATTTAAAAGCCATGATCTCATCGCCGCTTGTAATGGTTACAATATTGGCGCTGTGCATCATGCCTAGCCTTTACACGTTGATCAACGTCCGGGCCGTCTGGAACCCGTATGACGTTTCTGAAATCAAAAATATCCCGGTGGCGGTTGTCAACCACGATACCGGTGCTAACATGGCAGGACAGAAGCTTAACGTTGGTGACACCGTTGTGCAGACGTTAAAAAAAGACCATCAGTTAAACTGGCAGTTTGCTTCGGCTGAAAAGGCCGATACCAAGCTCAAAGAGGGTAGATACTACGCGGAAATTATTATTCCAAGTAATTTCTCGAAGTCCTTGTCCAGTATTGCAGGCGATGATCCGCATCGAGCCAAACTCATTTATAAGGCGAATAGCCGAGATGCGCCCATGGGTGGCAAGATCACCGAAACGGCCGCTAAAACGCTGGTTAATCAAGTCCAGACTAATTTTCTGCAAACCGTCAATACGACTTTATTCTCTAAGCTGAATGTGCTGGGGGACAAGGCTAAGAGTCAGCAGGGACAGATCTTGGAACTGAAGGATTGGATCATCGCGTTAAGTGATTCCATGGATCTCGCCACTGGCGCATTAGGAGAAGTTAATCATACCTCTACTAATATGGAAGCTATTTTAACCGGATTGAAGCCGGTGATGTCAGCTTCGCAAAACGTGGACGTGTTGCAGCAGAGTAACTCGGCTACAATGTCATCTCTGCACAGTGTTCAAGGTTCGGTGGATAAGGCCTTTAACAGTCTGGACACTAACCTCAATAGTGCATCGGCTAGTGCCAACCGTTTGAATAGTATGGTTAATCAACTGAATCGGTCGGCCAGTTCCACCAACAAAAGTGCCGTGAACGACATGCTGAACCGGGCCATTTCTCAGGTCAACCTGTTGAAAGGGCAGGTAACACCGCTGCAGTCATTCCTCAAGAGTATCAATGGTCAATCGCATTTGTCCGCCATCAGTGGGCTGAATGACAGCCTTGGTAACGTGGTGTCCTTGCTGAATACCGAAAAATCACAGCTGCAATCTTTGAAGTCCACGCTGGCTAGTCAAGGGCGACTGACTTCGGGTGAAATTGCTAGTGCAGCCAACAACACCCGTCGAATCACGGTGGGGATGAATTCGGCACTGGGGCAGTATAACCGCTCCGTCAAAACGCATTTGGACAGCATTAGTGGCAGTTTAATCTCGGCGGTATCAAAGTCACAGTCGATTCTTAGTGAACTTAAGCAGGCTAAGGGAATCAATGAAGACTATCTGAACAACGCGATTCAAGGCAATCAGCTGATTGCACAAAGCAGCTCTAATCTAGAAAGTAAATTGACTACCTATCAAGATGACATTCAAAACATTGCTAACCAGTTGAAGCTGACTAGTAATAACGACATTGTTAGCGTTATCACAGTTTTACAGAATAATCCCAAGACCATGGGGAATACGCTGGTGTCGTTATTTAACGTTAAGGATCAAAGCATTTACCGCGTTGGTACTTTTGGGGCGGCCTTCTTACCGACTTACATCACCCTGTCGATTTGGATTGGCTGTACCATGCTGGTCATGATTCTGCACACCACGATTCCCCGTGAAAAACGGCGGTTCCATAACATGACCGTTCACGAAGAGTTCTGTGGCAAAATGCTGACCTTTGGGACGTTATCAATGATTCAAACCATGGTCATCATCTTCAGTTCGATTATTTTGCTTCGTGTTCAAGTAGAAAGCGTCTTTATCATGCTGCTTTTTGGGGTGCTGTCGTCGTTGCTGTTCACGGGCATTGTCTACGGACTAGCTGCGACCTTTGGTAATCTCGGGAAGGCCATTGTCATCTTCCTGGTGGCGATTCAGCTGGCGGGATCTGGTGCGCTGTATCCCGTTCAGCTTGATCCAGCATTCTATCGTTTCGCTTACCGCTTTGCACCGTTCGCTTACAGTGTGGGTGGTTTCCGTGAAGCGGTGGGTGGACCAAACATGCAAACGGTCTTTATTGATGCAATCGTATTGATACTGATGTTTATTGGTGTCTTCTTGCTGGGATTCTTCCTGAAAATTAAAGCGCAGAACTTTACTCGTCGCATCCTGTCAGACTTTAGTCGGACTGGGATTGGCCAATAGAATATTGATTGTGAGCCTTAGGATAGTTTTCCTAAGGCTCTTTTGATATGTGCGATATTTATGTCGCCTTCGGCCGCTGGTGGATTCGTTGCTGTGGGGACCGGTGAAAGCCTGAGAAGCGGTCTTTCACCTCGCATCCAAGCCACGCCTAACCCGCGTGTCTCGGATGTCGTCCCGTGCTGTAAGGGCATCCGCCCTAACAGCACCGTCACAGCAGATGAATCCACCAGCGCCCTTCGGCTACGGTGAGGATGATATTTTTGGAGTTAGCGCTTTGTAATATCCCTAAAAAAGAACTTAATTTCGAATCAAAATTCAATTCAAGGCGAAACATCAAGTGGATTACGACATACGCATTTTAATGCAAAAAAGTTATTGAAATGCATATTACTATATAGTAATATTTAAATTTGAGATGAAACTAATCCTATTAATTAGGCATTTACATGAGAAAAACGTTAGAAGTAGCTAATTTTATTAATGAATAATGCATATTTAATACACATTTTAACTACTGTAATGAGAGCGCTTTTACCGAGTTCTCATTAAATTATTGAGGTGTTACTTGATTTTATCAGGCTTTATTAGAAGTATATCATATAAGTCTGGTAAATCTGGGGAAAACTCATTAATTTTTTATCTCACTGCTTTCGTCATTTGTATTCAGTGGATTTAGTTTTTATCTCGTTGTTTTTGTAGCGGAACGTGACATTTTTGTTAATTTGTAGGCATTTGAGTGAGGGGCGGGTGATGATGGATGAAGCGATGGCGGTTACTAATGCTAAGTTGCTTAATGCCGTTGATGGCGGGTTTAGGGATAATGGCGAATCGACCACTGACCGGTTTTGCGGCAGTATCGGTTCGGGTACAGTTACCTGAAAATGTTCGGGCAACGGGCCAATCGGTGACGATGAGGGTTTATGAACTCGATCGTCGGGTTCAGCAAAAATCTAATTGGCATGCATTACAGCAACAAGTAGCTGAAAAACCGCCAATGGCAATTAATCAATATGTCAGGCAGAATCATTTGAAGGCGTTAGCAGCAGTTAGTGGACAAGCAGAGGTTAAGTTTGGCGGACGGTCTGGACGAGCTTATTTACTGGTACAGGATACCAAGCTACAGCCGTTTGTGTCACAGAGCTGGGTGCAACCGCTAATGCTAAAAGTTACGGATCAGATGGAAACACTGGATGCAAAAGGGACTTCCATTGCTGAGCGACCCTATTTTTATAAGTATGGAACCAAAACCAACGGGGCAACGCATCCCTTAGCCGGCGCACAATTTGTTCTGACCCAGCAGGTAGCTGGTCAGTTGTTGTACCTGACTAAGAACGGGGGTTGGAGCAGCATTAGAAGCGAGTCGTCTATTCAGCGGTTTACTTCGGATAAAGAAGGACTGGTCCGCTATGACGGGCCGACACTTTCGCCTGGGGACTATGAATTTCGTGAGGTAGATGCGCCTAAGGGATACGAAATTAGCCAGGCAGCGGAACACGTTAACGTGCATATTCCCGCTAACGGAAAAATCCAGGTGCAAGGGACTGCACTTGAATCACTGGTTGCTGGTCGTGTGCCGAAGATAGTTACTACACAAAGGTCGCTTCGGGTTTACAATCCGCAGCAATTGGCTACCGGTAATTCTGAAACGGATGATAAAAGCGTCAACGGTGGGACGAATAACGGACAGGCTATTGTTTCAACCCACGATAACGATAAACGAACGCGGTCGTCGAAACGGAAACAGCCGTTTTGGCTGCCGCAAACGAATGAAGAACGAACAACGTTTGCTGTTGTGGGCGGGTTGATCATACTGGCCGCAACAGGATTGCTACGTCACTACAGGCACACATACACTTCCAAAAAGGAGCGTTAGGATTAAATGAATAAATTAAGACATATTTTTGCGGCACTATTATTGGTATTACCGTTGGCGTTTACTGGGTTAACAAGTATGCCCAGCGCTAAGGCCGCTAGCAATGAAACGGCATATATTCGACTACACAAGTTAGCTTTTAGTTCAGATCAGACACTACCAGATTTACCAGGCAGCGATGATTTATTAGGTAAAGAATTATCCGGTGATCAGCTTCAGGGTGGGAAACCACTGAACGGGGTTGAGTTTACCGTTTATGACGTCACTAACAGCTATCAGCATCTATCTGGTACTTCGGCTGAACGTCAAAAGAACATTCAAGATCACGCAGTTAAGGCTGCAGCTGGTGGGTATCAACTCGGCGATTCCCAAGTTACTAAAGGAAAGGGAACAGCTGATTTTGCTTTACCAGTGAAAAGTACGCATGAAACTGGTAAGAATGCGGTGTACTTGATTCGCGAAACCAAATCGATTTCTGAAGAGATTAATGATAACCAGTCAGTTGTGAAGACCGCTGACCCAATCGTTTTGGTGATGCCACTTAACCAAGCAAGCACCAAAGGTAACCCACTGCACATCTATCCTAAAAACCAGACTAAAAAGACGTTGACGAAAGATTTAAACAAGCTTGATAGTCTCGACAAAATTATTGATAAAAAACATTCAAATATTACCGATGCCGTTTTAGGCTATGGGGATGAAGTTAGCTATACGGTAAGCGTTGTCGTGCCAGCAGATATCACTTCTTTGGATAAATTTGATGTCACTGATACCCCAGATGCCGGTTTGAAGATTGATACTTCCAGTATTCTGATCCATGGCGAGCAGTCTAGTGTAACTGTGCCAGGTTGGCAGTTTACACCAGCCCCTGATGGTTCACCGAAGTTTACAATTAATTTTGATACGTCAAAACTGGCTGACTATGCAGGTAAAACCATTTTGATCACCTACAACGCAACTGTTAATAAAAAATTTGAACCAGGAACAACGATTAACAACCATATTTCCTTGAACAACCAGCCTAAAGTTCACGGAACCACGCCAATTACAACGGGTGGTGCGAAGTTTGAAAAGACGGATGCTGATACCGGTAACGGGTTAAAGGGTGCAGAATTCTTGGTCACTAGCAAGGATGGTAAACAATACCTGATTGATACTGGTAAGGGTTACGAATGGAAAGAACTACCAGCTAATTTTAATGCTGAGAGTTACGACCCTGCAGCGTTGGATAAGACTGCAGTTGTGCTTACTTCAGGTAAAAACGGTGATTTCGAAGTTACAGGACTAGGCTTCGGGGATTATTCATTAACCGAGGTAAAAGCACCTGAAGGACATGCGCTATTAACTGAGCCACAAACATTTAAGGTGGACAAGGATTCTTACGATGAAGATCACGTTATCAAAATTGCTAATGCTGCAGAGGGTGTTTTACCACACACTGGTGGTATGGGGATTTACGTGATCATGATCGTTGGTGCAGTCATCATCGCTGCAGGTATTTTCTTCCTTAAGCGCAACAAACGACACGAAGAAATTTAGATAGTCATCTAAGTAAAAGGGGGGATTAATTGTGCCTAATTCAAAGCCACGTAAATCACGGTTTACTGTGACACACATCATTGGCAGTCTACTACTGATGTTGGGTGTGGCCGTTGCACTATACCCCTTTTACATTGGGTCTCTGAATGATTTGCTGGACCAGCAGCGAGTGGCTAAAGTTCAACGTGAAAATGAGGGTAATGCTAAGCAACGTCTAGCCGATTTGAAGCGTGAAAATACTGCTGAGACTAGCGGTACCAACAGTGATCCATTCTCTGGCTTAAGTAAAAAGGCGACCCTCAATTTAAAGCATGATATGGTTGGCACGGTCACGGTTCCTAAGCTGGCACTTACTGTACCGATGTTTAAGACGTTGAATGATGCGTCTTTAGAAGTTGGATCCGCTGTGGTGCCGGGGTCATCTATGCCAACGGGTGGACGAAGCACTCACACGGTGGTTGCTGGACACCGTGGCTTGGTGGACAGACGGCTATTCTCTGATCTGAACCGGGTTAAAAAGGGCGATCTTTTCGTTTTCAAAATCTATGGCAAACATTTGGCCTATCGCGTGTTCCAGATACAGGTTGTTGAACCCACCGACACGAGTACTTTGAGAATTAAGCCTGGGCAAGATATCGCAACGTTGCTGACCTGCACGCCGTATATGATCAACTCGCACCGACTGCTTATCACCGGCAAGCGGGTTGCCTATACGCCAACAGTCGCAAAGGATGTCAGTCACGCTAAACAGGCTGAACGATGGCAGCAATTGGCAATTTTAATTGGCTGTACGCTTGCTATCCTTGCTGTGCTTTGGCTGATGATGCGTCAGATTTATCGGTCAATGCTGAAACGACGAAACTTTCGGCTTCAATTTCAGTGTGTCGATGCAGCTGGTCAGCCAGCTGAGGGTCAAACCTTTAGCTTGCGTAAGCGTAATGGCAAGACGCTGTATCGTGATGGTCAGCCATTGATGGTGACTTCTGATGGCGATGGTAACTGTTTGATTGAAAACTTACCGGGTGCGCTTTATCGGTTAGTTTGGAATGATCAGTCAACAGCTTATTTTCGGGTTGGGGTTAAACGGCTTAAACAGTCTGAAATGGCGTTTTACCCATCTAAACGACAGGCTGAGATTGTTAGTCAACAAGAGGGTCAATGGCGGATTTTAGTAGATCGTTAAATTAGTATTTGAAGGATTTCGAGGGATAGTTTCCTTGAAATCCTTTTTTAGTTGACCGCTTTCGGCTGCCAGCCAGTTCATTGCTGTGGGAACCGGCTCGCATCCAAGTCACGCCCAGGACCGCGCGTCTTGGATGTCGTCCCGTGCTGTAAACAGCACCTTCACAGCAGATGAACTGGCTGGCGACCTGCAGCTAAGTTTGAGAAAACGAATCTAAAAAGGCTTCAACCCATCTAAAGGTTGAAGTCTTGATCTGCATCCTTAATATTCTGTTCATTTAATTTGAGGGTTTTGATACGTTGCTTTAAGGCTGATTCGCTGTAGTGGGCAATGATGTTTTCAAACGGTGTTAAATCACCTGAAACGCGGGAAGTTTCTAGCGCATTCATGTAAGCTGAACGTTCTTGAACATCTGGTTGAATATTAACGATAGGGTATCCGGCCTGTGTGAGTGCCATGTTCATTAGTAATCGCGCAGTTCGACCATTGCCATCTTCAAAAGGATGAATTGATACGAATTTTTCATGAAGATCAGCAGCGTATTGGACAGGATGTAATTTAATTTGAGCTTTTTTTGACCATTTAATTAAATCGTCCATCGCTGGCTGAATTTCAAAAGGATCGACATATGGATGATTTAGTAGTCCATTTGGCCAAACTGAAATAGCGCGGTAACGACCTGATGAGGCCATATCTTTAGCCGTTTTAGCAGTTACAAAACGATTGAGGTCACGAATGACGCGCTGTGTTAAGGCCTGTTTACGACTAACCAGATCCATCATGTAGTTGTAAGCGTCATTCAAATCTAAGGTTTCTAATACATCTTTGATGGGGGTACCCTGAGAAGTTAGCCCAGTTTGTAAAATTGACGTTGTTTCATATTTCTTTAGTGTATTACCTTCAATAGCGTTGGAGGACTAAACGTGTTCGTAACGTGTTTGAGCGTCTAGAATTTCAACTTGTTTTTTGGAAAGCGGCTGAAAGTTGTCCCTTTGTTCCTTTAAGCCTGTCAATTCATTTTGTATTCTTTTTAAGAGTGTCAAAGTTTCACCTTCCTCACAACCTAGTAAACTATCTAAACTGTACTGAATGTATAGAGCAAAAGCAATTTATAATGATATTGAGAGGAAGCAGTGAGACACAACAAAAAGAGCCTAAAGTAAGATTATCTTACTCTAGACTCCAAGTTAATTCATATGTTTAAACTTCTTGCTTAACATTAGGCAACGTTTCAAACTTTTCACGGATGAAGCCGGCTGATTCGGCCAATTTCTGTTCTTCCTCATCAGTGATTGGCAGACGCAATGCTTCTACGACACCGTCTTTACCGATGATGGCAGGATGACCAACGTAGGTGTTGTACTTGTCACTGTAGCATGAGCAAGGGCAAGCCAGGTTGGCATCATCCAAAACAGCACGGCTTAATTTAACGGCGCAGGTTGCAATGGCGTAGCTGGTATAACCTTTGCCTGAGTGAACGGCCCAGCCACCACCACGTGCTTGAGTTTCAAGATCTTCAAGGTCGAGACCCTTTTCTTCGGCTAATTCTTCAATTGGTAAGCCGTTAACTGAAACGGTAGACCAAGCGACAAATTGAGATTCACCGTGTTCGCCTAAAGTGTAGCCAGTAACGTTTTTGGCATCAACGTTGAAGTTTTCACCCACGACTTTTTGCATCCGAGCGGTATCCAGGAAGGTCCCAGTACCAAGAACACGGTTAGCTGGTAAGCCGGTAGCTTGTTGCAGGTAGTAAGTGATACAGTCACAAGGATTCATGACGTCGATTAAAACACCGTTAAAGCCGGATGCTTTGATCTTAGGTGCGATATCTTGCACAATTTCACGGGTATATTCAAATTCAGCCCAACGGTTGCCACTGGCATGATCCAAGGCATGAATATTACCAGAAGTAACGAATAAAATATCAGTATCAGCTAATTCTGAATAATCGTTGATCTTGATTGTCGTGTGAGAATCGAGACGAGCTTGCGAATCCTGTAAGTCTAATTGTTCAGCACGTGCCTTTTTCTCATTTTTATCGATTAAAATTAATTCATCAGCAATTCCTTGACACACCAGCGTATAAGCGACTGTTGCTCCAACGTGTCCGACCCCGATAATTGCGTATTTTCTCATATGTATTGCCTTCTTCTCATAAGTTTTTAATATGTGTTGATGGCACTAAGATACCAGTTCATTGTTGCGTTGTCAACAGTGTATTCATGAATAATGGATGCTGAAATGCAATTAAGCTTGTTATATCGGGGCTTACACGCTATAAAAAATTGCTCAATAATTATTAAAGACTATCTGGGGGACTGTTTAATTTGAAATGAGAAAGTATGAAGATCACTACCTACTTCAGTTGACGATTTATGGGATATGTTCCAATTCTTTTGATTCACAAAAAAACAGTATACCGTATGATATACTGTTACAGCAGGAGTTCCATGGGTGGTGGTGTCAATTGCGAAAGTGAGTGATGCCTATGATTTACGAAATTTACAAAGGAATTAGATTGTGTCAGTTTACGACACATTATCACTAATGATTGCTTTCGCAACGTTGGTGGTACTAATCGACCGTAGAGACCGTAAGTAAGAAGCCACCCCTATATAAACTTTGGCGAGTTTAAGGTGACTTTTACTGTTAACCGTAGCTTACCACCGCTCTTGAAGCGGTCTGCAGGAGGCCGGTGTTCAAGCGCTGGCCTCTTTTTATGATTCTATTATATCATATTCTAATTACCAGAATAAAATAAACAGTCTGTAAGAAAAAAGCCGCATGATCAACAGATCATACGACTTTTATATTTAGGGCGGTATGTGGGACTCGAACCCACGCGTGCCGGAACCACAATCCGGTGTGTTAACCAAACTTCACCAATACCGCCATCACAACAATAACCATCATACCATAGAATTGGTGAAGTTGAAAAGTAAAATTTAATTATTTTGCGGATGCGTCATTATTTTTGTCTGTGTCATCGTCTTGAATCATGCGCAATGCTTTTTGATATTCGTTAACTGACTGTGAAAATGGTTCCCAGAATTGTGGTGTAACCGTACCGGCTTTACGCAGTTCGACGCCGAGCGCAGTCGGTACGAGGTCGACGTCATCACCCTCGTTGAGTTCAAGCTGTTTCACAAATTCATCGGGTATCTTCAGATACAGTTCACCATTTTCGTTGCGTTGAATTTTTTCTGACTGAGCGTCCATGATGCCGGCCCCTTTCTGCTTTGTTGATTTTAGCTACATTATACGGCAAAACAGTGGTGGTGGGTATAGTTGGAGACAATTGTTTTGGGGAAACTTATCGAGATGAGTGAAAGTGTTAACACACGGGCAGTGTAGGGGTGTATGAGTAGGCTAACTTGTTTTCTCATTGCAGTCTGCTTGCTTTCACATGTTGTTATGTTACACTACGGTTATCCTGAAAGTGATCGAGTACGATATCGTGTTGTGAAACTTCCTTGAATTTGCAAAGGGGGCAATGGTCGTGGCTAAACGCTACGTTATTACCAAGCCAGACGAGCACATTGTACACCGGACGGATAGCCTGCAAACGGTTACCCAAATTACTAAGCGCCCAAAGTGGGTCGTGGAACAGTATGTAAATAGTGACAAGTTGCTTGATGGCTGGAAGATAGTTGATCAGAATCGAGTAGCAAGTTAACAGGAAACGACCGCCAGTATTAATTGCTGGTGGCCGTTTTTTGGTTTCAGTTAAATGATGTCATGCTTCAGGAGAGCTCTCTATTTGTTATCTAGAATAAGTTGTTTTGAGGATTAGTGGTTATTTCTTGTATTAATGGCTATAATTAAACTATCAATTACACGAACAATATTTTGAAATAGTATTTTATAGTTCGCTATCATCAAAAATATCGCAAGCGAGGTGCATGATCATTTCTTATTCAAAGATTATCGAAGGGGCGAGCTTTTCACCCTTGTCGCAAACGGAAGTTAGTTACCAAGCACAGCAATTAATTTGTCTAGACGACAGTGGCTACATTGCTCACGTTATCGAGCCTAGTGATTCAGATTATGCGTCTGTCAAACAAACGGCACAGGCAAACGATACTCTGACCACATTGCGGCCGAACCAATATCTCTTACCTGGGTTTATTGATTTGCACGTCCATGCACCACAATGGCCCAATGCGGGGTTGGCGTTAGATCGGCCACTAAACGAATGGCTTGATACGTATACCTTCCCATTAGAGGCTAAGTATCAAGACCTCGACTTCGCCAAATCAGTTTATAATAATCTGGTTCAAGAACTACTGGCGAATGGCACCACTACCGTACTTTACTTTGGCACGATTCATAACGCTGCCAACTTGGAACTTGCAAAAGCTTGCATCCAGCATGGTCAGCGCGGATTCATCGGTAAAGTTGCCATGGATAACCCAGACCAGACACCCGATTATTATCAGGATGCTTCGGCCCAAGTTGCTGTTGACCAAACCGAACAATTTATTCAGCAATTGGGTGAATTGAATCAAACCACGAATTTGAAACAAACTCCCGTAATCACACCGCGCTTCGTGCCGAGCTGTACCCCTGACAGCCTGAGGGGACTGGGTGACCTAGCTCGTAAATACGATTTGCCCGTGCAATCCCATTGCAGTGAAAGTGACTGGGAGAGCGGCTATGCTTTGGAACACTATCATATGCGCGATGCCGAGGTTTTGGATCACTATGGTCTGTTGACGGATAAGGCAGTGATGGCGCATGGCACAAAACTCACTGACCACGACTATCAACTCTTTAAAAAACAGGGTGTTGCGGTGGCACACTGTCCAATCTCAAACGTGTACTTTGGCAATGCCGTTTTGCCCGTTAAGCGGGTATTGGCACATCAAGTAAAAATTGGACTTGGGACCGATATTTCCGGTGGCTATTCACCAAGTCTCTATCAAAATATGAGGCAAGCGGTGATGTCGTCACGGATGTTACAAGATGGGGTGGATAATCAATTACCTGCTGATAAGCGTGGTGTTGCGGATAGCGCAATCAGTGTGAAAACAGCCTTTTACCTGGCTACACGGGGTGGTGCTGAGAGTTTACACCTACAGACCGGGAAGATTGCCGAAGGATATTTGGCCGATATGCAGGTGGTTTCGCTTCAAAACGATTTTCAAACGAAGACTTCAGATAATATTTTCGAGAAGCTGATGTATCAGACTAGTAAGGCGGATATTGATCAGGTTTATGTGCAGGGAGAACGGGTTAAATAACTGTGAGCTTTTAAGGTAGAAAAAGGCATCTCAATTGAGGTGTCTTTTATTTTGCAGGTAAACATTGTGTAACCACGTCATCAATCCTCGCTTAGCCATTTTTCCATTTCGTCATTATTTGTTGGTGTCTTGGGATCGTGGCTCAACGCATAACTGCGAATATCTGACTCTGCTTGGCGTAATTGTTTATCTTGGGTTGCTATTAATTGCTGATACACATCTTTGGACATTAGTACATAACCTTTATTTGCGTTAGTAGTAATTTCGATTGGCTGTTTTGTGTTATCTAAGTTTTCTAAAATGGTGTATTGATGTTTGTAGAAATTTGTCAGCGTATATGTGTCCATTTACAGTCGCTCCTTTTTCTAAGACTTATGAAGTTATCATGGCTTAATCTAGATTGAATTTCAATTAATTTAGCTGGTAAATCAGGATACCAGTTTTACAGACAAATCAAAAAGCACTGTATAACGACTAATTTGTTCTAGTCGTTATATAGTGCTTTTGGTGTTTGCTTTTTACATTGCTGAAACGTGTTCAAACAAGCAGAGAGTTGCAAATAAGGCACAGCCAACAGAAATCCAAAACCGGGATTTCCGTCGCCTGTGCCTTATTCTCCACTCTCTAAACGCTTGTTTTCACACTCTATTTTTTGAAACGTGTTCAGGAGAGCAGAGACTTGCATCTAAGTCACTTCTAACAGAACCCACGTCAAAGTGCGACGTGACTCCCGTCAGAAGCGCCTTAGACTCCAGTCTCTAACCGCTCTCCTTCACACTCTATTTTCTATACTCATCCAAGTCCAACACAATAAAACTTACGGTCTGGCCCGGTTTTGTTTTCAGTTCACCTGGTGTGCTTGGAACCGGTAATTCATCGTTTGATTTTACCAGCTCCTTGCCGACCGCTTCCGCCGCCTTTTGCGCCGCTTGTTCGTTTGTTGTACCCATTACTTTTACACCGGGTACATCCGGAACCGTGATCTGAACACGGTTAATCATTACTGTTGGGTCAAAGATTGCTGGATATACAAGCCGTTGAGCCATGAAATAGCCTCCTGAATTTAAGTTACGATTTAAATCATCCTCTCCATTCTACCGAAGATTAGCGTTAATTTCAAAATTTTTACGAATTGCGGTTGACACTTTGGCGAGCTGATTTGTTTGTATAAGTGTAGGGCGTTGGCCAACACTTACAAAACTAACTTACTGGAGAGATTAATATGAACACTACTTGGAATAAAACTAACCTGGTTCTGGTTATGCTTGACGCAAACGACAACAAGATCCGCTACACCTACAACAACATGATTGAAAAGCCTTCTGACGACCAAATTACAAAGTTTGCCGCAGTTATTGAGAAGTTAACCGGCACATCATTCTTTAATGCCTACGTCACCACCACCGATAACAAGACGCAAGTTGCCTAAGCCACTTATCTAAAGGAGATTAGAACATGAATAGCGAAGAAAAAACAGTATTGCAGTTACGTTTCAAAGGTTCAGACGAAAAGGTCCACACTTTCAGTTTTCCAAAGGCGGTTTCTGGTTTAACGACTGAAACAATTGCCGAAGCGATGAACGCCATTGCAACGCTTGGCCTCTTTAGTCGGAAGGGTGTTACCCTTTATGATTCAGCGGTCAGCGGCGCATACGTGAAGACGACTACGCAAGAACTCTACAAAGTCTAACCAGTACCGCCCCCAATTTATTCTCTACTCAATGAACGGTCGGGGGCGATATTGATGAAGCAACACGTGATACTCGCAGCGCTTGTCTTTTACGCGGCGCTGCACCTGAAAAACACGGAATTGATCATGATTGCACTGAGTATCTGGTCGATTCGTTAGTGAGTGTGACACAACTCGGTAGATTCCAGCATACAACAGCCGGAATCTGAGTTGTAGAACAGGTTAAGACTGCCCAGCACCACGTCACTATTTGACGGTGCTGGGCAGTCTTTGTATGCTTACATATTTCAGCGAAAATAGGTAACGTTAAAATTAATTTCACAAATTAAGTGACTTTGATAGCTTTAATCTGATTTTCAGTCTACAATAAAGAAGGTTTTAACGATGAGTCGTTAGACCATCATTAAATTAATATGATCTAAACTATTTTACCCATAAAAGATAGTTCGGACTGAGTTACAATCCCCAACAATATATACATCAAGCACTGGGCGCAGAATCGAAAAGCAGACACCTGTGCAGTCGGCGATAGACAGTACCAACGTTATGGGTATATTTTCCTTCTTTAAGGGATATAGGTAGCATGTCTTGCCAACGGTTAAAACCGTTTTCGCTGTGTGGGATAGATCGTGTAGCCATCAAAACGATGACACACTTTTGGATTGTGCGAACTTCAGGCCACTTTGGTGGTGCTGAGGTTGTTACCCAACTAAGAGACCTTTTCTCTTATCCATTTAAGGGGAGGGCCTTTTTTAATGGGTAGGCACATGATAGATTCCAATTAGATATTAAAACTAAATCAAAGTCCATCACATAGTTATCCTTGTAACGATTAAACGAAAACGGGGTAACACGATGGACTTTTTTAATACCGCAGATTCACTTGCACCAATGTATCTCACTTATTCTGGCTTAATTCGCCATGATGAACGAGAAGAACTGCCTTACCAGATGTACATGCCAGTGGTTGATCATACAGTAGGTGGCAAATCCATCTATGACGTTCTGACTCGAGGACGGGAAATGATTGGAACACTGCTGATGGAACGGGTGATGGATCACGAGGATTTACCTGAGCCGGAAGAGACACTACCTGAGGGTGACGCAGATGAAATGGCAACCTTCATTAACGTGGAACTAGACCGCTTTAAGCACCTAATTGCACCGAAGGAAACGTTGATTCGGCCAATGAGTGCGTTGAAACATCCCAAGCAGTTATTATCGCATGTGTATGATTTTCAGCCGGTCTTCATCACGGAAGAGGGTATCGGTCGTTATGTCATCGTCAGTATGAAGGATTATGATATGTTCCAAAATACGATTGGCATGGTGCTGGATAAGCAGGATATTGTGGATGCGCTGGATGATGATTAGAGTGTGAAGGAGAGCGATTAGAGACTGGAGTCTAAGGCGCTTCTGACAGAAGGCACGTCGCATTTTGACGTGGGTTCTGTCAGAAGTGACTTAGATGCAAGTCTCTGCTCTCCTGAACACGTTTGGGCAAAGTTGCCAAAACAACCGGGTAAGCCAAAAGCCTAGAGACGAGTCTTGTCTCTAGGCTTTTAAATATAGCCATTAATTCTCTAAGCTTAATCAGTTGAAAATAAGAGCGGCATCCTATATTCTAAACGCGCTGGAGTAGGACAAGTACTTTAAGTTTTCAAATTTGATTATTGGAGGGGTTAATAATGGTTCAAAAATATGTTGCGGAGATTAAACCGCTGAATGAAGCAATCATTGGTACCAAGCCACACGGTACCGCTGAATTTATTGTGAGTGACGATGCGTTGCACATTGAAGTTGAGATGTTCGATACGCCAAAGAACACGCAGCATTGGGAACATTTTCATGGCTTCACGGATGGCAAAGATGCGCAGCCAGCCACCATGGCACAGGATGTGAATCATGATGGCGTGGTAGATTTGCCAGAGACGGAAGCTGTTTCTGGTACGACGATGGTGCCGTTTGACGCCGAACCGCATCAGATGGATATTGCGAACGACACTTATCCAGTTTCTGATGATCAGGGTCACTTTAAATATGTCAAACACGTACCGTTAGCTGATTTAAAAGCACAATTTAAGAAATTTTTTGGCACGGACAATCTGGATTTAGATAAGCGGATCATTTACATCCATGGTGTGCCGGATGCGGTGAAGCTGCCTGACACAGTGGGTGGTAATCTGAATGAGAAGTATGATAAGCATGTGACGTTGCCGATAGCAACGGGAAAAATTGTAAAAGTATAGAGAATAACTAGATTAGTTTGATGCTTGATGATACAACAAAAGGGTTTTCCACTATGTTTGGAAAGCCCTTTTGTTGTAAGTATTTAGACGGCACGCCATGATCTAAGATTGTACTGATCTAACTTTAATATTTGTGCCAAACTTGAACATATCCCATTTCGGCGTAATTGATTAATTCTTTGTGACCGTGTTTATAGGCAATGCGCCACATGTGGCTACTTTGATATTCATATTTGGCATTATTAAATTGATAAACTTTGTGATGATGAAAATTTCCTACTCTAGAAAAACTGATTCTGTGCCATCCATGGCCACTACTTTTATAAAGAGTTTTGCCATCAAAAGCAACAGAATACGCTTTTACACTCAATGACCGGCCACTAGTGGTATAGTACGATCCACGCCAACTTTTTGGCATATAATGAACAGCGGCATGCGCACTTGTCTGATTGATTTGAAATCCAATACCCATTGATAGGACAGTAATACCAACTAAAACACAATTCTTTAACTTCAATGAAAATATCTCCTTAGATTGCAGTCGTTGAGGCTGTTTTATTTGCTTCACATATCTCTTAACCAGTCTGTCAAGATGATCTGGTGCTTGTCAACAACATAGAATCTCCTTATTTTCGGTACCACACAACTTTGTGGCCTTGATTTTGGTAATTGATTAGGATTCTTTTACCATCTTTATGTGATAATTTCCAGCTTTGACTACTTTGGTAGCCAACTTTAGCATAGGCGTTAATTAAGTATTGGCCCTTTGCAAGTGTTGTTGCAAAAGCAAGTTTGTGATGACCATGCCAAGTACTCTTATAAAGTGTTTTACCATTAAGAGTGATTGAGTGGGCGTTAAACTTCATAGTTTTATGATGATGCGTGTATGAACCACGCCAACTTTTTGGTATTGAATATCGGACTGAAGTAAATTGATACGCGTATCTTTTGGCAGCTAACGCTTTAGAAGTAATGGCTGTTGTGCTTAAAAATAGGATCGCAGTAATTAGTAGGATATATTTTTTTAACTTCAATGTAAAAACACTCCTTAAAATTCAGATTTATGCTTATTTGTAATACCAATGTCCATTACCGGTGGGCACTATGAAAAATGTCCGGCTATTGTGGTAATAATATTTTTTTGATTTAATTATCCAACCTCCTGTACTCATAAACCATCGAGAAATACGTACCTTAGATCCCTTATGTAGCTTCTTATAAAAAGTCCAGTGGTTATTAGCTTCGCAGTTACCAGTTTTGATTTTGTAGACTGAAACTGTTTTTCGTACAGTGACAAAGCGAGTTGCTTCTTGTGCATACTCATTTCCGTTTAAGTAATAGTTGGCATGAGCATCCGTCCGAGAAGCTGCTAGACCAATACCAAGTGATACAGTAGCTATGCTTAGCATGATTATTTTTCTAAAGTACATAATTTCAATCTCCTGCATATTATTAATTATTTATATTTCAAATGAAGCAAATTTTTTTGCATAAGACTTAGTTTTGATATATCTATCTAGTTAGTTTGAAAATGAACCTTACTTCTAAATGCATAGCTGTCGCTGGCGCCCCAGATTGCGCCAACAGATGTTACTAATGCAGTACGGTATTTATGATGAATATAGATACGTTTCACTCTCCAGTAACCAGGTACTACGGTGGCTCTGCCATGATGTGAAGTGGGAGAAACCTGAGCGGAGAACTTTCTACCTATAACGTATACTTGTTTTTTGCCATTAAAGGTATTCTGAGCGCTGTGGTCAGTAATATAATCTTTCCATATTTCTCTACTGTCAATTTGAATGACTTTGGTAGATGTGAAAATAATCTTGGTATAGCCATCTCCAGGAATATATTCATACCAGTTACCTCTCACCCAAGTCGGAAAAGTAGCATAATAATGGCCCTTAGCCTTAGCTTTAGCGTGAGTAGTGAATGTGAAAAACATCAAGAATGCACATAGTAAGACAGTTAGCTGTTTTATCTTCATGCTCATAATCTTAGAAATATTTCCCTTCTATTTGTTTAATAATATAAGTGTAGCATTGGTTTTAAAAAATAGTTCATAAAAATTCAAATTAGTTCATTTATATATAGTAAAAGTCACTTGATGTAGGCAATATCAAGTGACTTTTATTAATAATTATCGATTTTCTGAATTTTCGTTAATTAATTTCTCACCAACAGCGCCTCCGGATACTTCTTCCCCACAAACGCCTTAATCGTCTCAATCATCTTCTGCGTAGAAGGTGCCTTCGCTTGCACCGCCGACGTTGCCAGCCCAATTGACCGGTAGAAGGGATGCTCAAACGGATACACGGCCACATCTCCAATGATTTTCTGCAACGCTAGTTCCGGCAGAATTCCCAATCCCAGTCCGGCTTCCACCATGGCAACGATGGACTGGTCATCAATGGAGAAGTGAATCAGGTTTGGCTGAATACCGTAGTAGTCCAGTGCTGCTTTAGTATCACGGTCGTAATCACCGGATTGCAGGATGAAGTCGCGGTCTTCCAGATCTTCGTTGGTAACGGATTTCTTATTTTTCGGAACGAAGCCTTTTGGCGCCACACAGTAGATCTCATCTTTGACCAGATCATCTACAATCAAATTTTCGCTAACCGGCATCACAGCAAATCCCAGATCCAGCGTTCCGTTTTTGACATTCTGTACGATTTCATTAAAGCCTGATTGACTCACTGAAATGTCGATATTTGGATATTGCTTCTTAAATGACTGAATGATGGGTGGTAACCAGTTAATGCAGACGGATGAGAACGCACCGATGCGAATCGAACCGGAATTCAACCCGTTGATGTCAGCGGCCTCTTGTTCCAGCCGAGCTTGACTGTTCAGAATCTCTTGAATAATGGGTAATATCGTTCGGCCGTTCGCCGTCAATTCCGCACCAGAACGGGAACGGATGAAGATGGGAAAGCCCAGTTCGTTTTCCAGTTGGGTAATCGAATGGCTGATCGCGCTGGGCGTCACGTTCAGCTTTAAAGCAGCTTTTTGAAAGGTACCTTCCTGAATCACGGTACTAAAGACTTGGTAAGCAAAAGGAATCATGAATCGTACCTCCATTAGATAACATCATCAACCAATTAAAGCTTGCTCATACATTAACAGCACAGGTGAAGGACTTTCACCTAAATATGAGCAACTTGAACTATACGAATACTAACAAAGAGTATACCATATAGGCAAATTAGTAAAATACACCGTGTCATGAGATGAAAGGTGAGGTATACATTATGGATAATAACCTGTTTGCAACCCGTGTTCAGCCAGAGGTACCGTCACGATTAGCCGGACTGTTCCCAGTGATGGACTATGAAGATGCCATCAAGTTTACTGCTGGGGCACCAGCGGAAAGTTTATTTCCTGCTCAAGCCATGCAGCAGGCCTACTTGGATGCCATGGCAGCAGAAGGCAACCACACCTTTCAATACCACACGGTGGACGGTCCCGTGGAATTGCGTGAACGCTTAGCCCAACGTGCCATGGATAAGATGCAGATTGAAAATGTAACCGCTGAAAACGTCATGTTAACGGCTGGCGGTCAGCAAGGGATCGACTTGGTGGCTAAAGCGTTACTGAACAAGGGTGACGCCATGGTGGTCGAAGCACCAACCTATGTGGGCGCCCTGTCATCGTTTGATATGTACGAACCTACCTATTATGAAGTCGAATTAGAGAACGACGGATTGAACACTGATCAGTTGGAAGCAACTTTGAAACAGCACCCAGAGATCAAGTTTCTCTACACCGTTTCTGACTTCCACAACCCAGGCGGTGTCACCATGTCATTAGAAAAGCGTCAAAAAGTAGTTGAATTAGCCAACAAGTATCACTTCATCGTACTGGAGGATACGCCATACCGCGAACTGCGCTATACCGGCGAATCATTGCCAAGTATTAAGCACTTTGACACCGAGGGCAGAGTGATCTTCCTATCAAGTTTCTCCAAGGTGCTGATGCCAACGTTGCGGACTGGCTGGCTAGTCGCAGATAAGGCGATTATCCATCAACTCTATAAGCTGAAGGAAGCCGCTGATTTGGAAGTGCCGAACATCACCGCACAGGCGATTAATCACTTCCTAGCTAATAACAGTCTAGATGACCACATTGCCAACCTTAATAAGGAGTATCTGGTGCGGATGCAGGCCATGATTGCTGCTTGCCATAAATACCTGCCAGAAGGCGTATCAGCAACCAAGCCAGAAGGGGGCTTCTTCACCTGGGTTACTGTTAATGATGCCATCAATACCACGGATCTCCTATATAATGAAGCAACGCCCAACCAGCACATCGCTTACGTGCCATCTAAGAACTTCTATGCGTACAAGAATCACACGAATGGCATGCGCCTGAATTTCACTGGACTGACACCAGCAGAGATCGATGATGGGATGCAACGATTGGGAACGTTGCTGACACGTGCAGGACAATTAATATAGTAAAAATGCGAAAAAAGTGATTAAATCTTACAGGCCTGAATGCTATTATAAAGGGGTACTTATGTGTCACGTTGCTAGAAGGGAAGCCGTTTGATTTAGGAAGGGGAAGTGTCATGGAACACAAATACTTAAGGAAACTGACAGTAATCGGGCTTAGCTTTGGTATCTTCGCTGGGGGAGCTTTAGTACCAACACAAGCTAGTGCTAAGACCAAGGTGCGGTCGTATGAGAACATTAAGAATGCAACCTATACGGTGACTAAATCAAGCGCGACGGTTTATTCCACGGCCTCATTAAGCCACAAAAAAGGTACGTTGAAATCGTTTGGTACTAAGGTTACTGGCTATTATGCCGCTCACGTGACTAAGAATGGGAAGTCATCGATCTACTATAAGTTTAAAGTTGGTAATAAGACGGGGTGGGTCTGGCACGGTTACCTGAAGAAAGCCGCGCCAGCACAAGATCTATCTAAGATTTATTCACCGACTGAACTTGCAACGATTAATCAGTTTAAGGCCACCGCTAAAAGCATTGGTAACAGTACCAAAAATATGTATAGCGTAAAACCAGTGACTAAGAGTCATTTTGCTGCTGGAAAACTCAGTGATAGCTATGTAAACAACACTGTACGTACGATTAATCTTGCTCGTGGCCTTTACGGTTTGCCGTCAGTGACCGCCAATTCGGCGTGGAACTCTTCAGCGCAGATGGGTGCCGCTACGTTAGCAGCTGCTGATCAAGGACTGTCACACGGATTAGTCGGATTCAGCAAACCAAGCTTTGTTTCTAACTCAGATTGGCAAGCCGGAGTAGATGCAACGAACCAAAGCAACTTGGCTGAAGGCTATGTCGGTGCGTACGACACGGTTACCGGCTATCTGAACGACAGCGGTAACGATGATCCTGGTCACCGTGAATGGCTGTTAGGTGGTATTAATGAAGTCGGTGTTGGGCAAGCCGGGGATTACAATGATCTCCGCGTGTTTGATATGAACGACTATTCTGACGCAACGCCAAGTCAACCAGTTGCCTTTCCAAACAAAACCGTCTTTCCATGGGAATGGGTAGCCGGTACTCGCTGGTCGCTGTCACTGCCGCAATCCCTAGATACTAAATCGGCTAAAATTACTGTCACCGATAATACGGGTAAAAAGAACGTGCCAGTTTCGGGCGTGCTTGTAACGGATGGTGGATATGGGGAGTTTAATACCTCTATTTCCTATGAGCCAAAAGATGCCATGATTCAAGCAAATCATTCTTATACGGTTAAGATTACCGCTGATGGTTTAGGCTCCGGTTATACTTATACAACTAAGCTGTTTAAGGTCGGAGATATTAATTAGGACGTTTACTAGTCATCGTATGATTTCTTAGATTAATACTGAATTCAACTTTTTTAAAATAAAAAATAATTATTTTAAACACGATAACAGCGCTTTCCTGCATAAACTTTTATGCGAAAAGCGCTGTTTTAATTTGTAATGTTAATGTTACAGATTATGACACGATAATATGGTAGGCATCACCAAAGTTAAGCATGTATAGGCTTTCATCGTGATTTTTCATTTTTCAAATATGTGAAATTATTACAAGCAAGCTACAAATCGGGCATTATTCTTGAAGACCTTTGGGGGATGCGTTAGACTCTCTTATAGAGTCAAGAACTCAATATGCAGTGTTCAATGGTTGTGACGGTAATTATTTTACTTAACATTCCGCTGGATATTGTGTATACTGTTTATGCTTGATGAGTTACATAAATATATGTTTGGAGGAATTTCACATGCAATCTAGTTTAAAGAAGTCTCTTTATTTAGGTTTAGCTGCAGTTTCATTTGTTGCCGCTGCTGGCGCAACAACTGCTAACGCTTCAGCTAAAGCTGCTACAGTGAAGTCAGATGTTACTATGACCACTGCTGCAACATCACGTAACGTTACATTAACAGGTACTAACGCTGTTTACACTAAGCCAGGTACTGTTAAGGGTGCTAAGGTAGTTGCTACAACTACTACTGCTAAGAAGCTTGCTGCATCAAAGAATGGTTCAGCTAACTTCCGTGCATACCGTGTAGCTGTTACTGATCGTGGATCAGTTTACTACAAGGTTGTTTCATTCGACGGCTCATACCGTGGATATGTTTACGGTGGTAAGAGTACTAGCGACTTTGCTGGCGGTTTAACTGCTTACAACACTACAAAGGATGCTACTGCTCCTAAGTCAACTGATTCATACAGTTTAAACACTGATACTAGTACAACTGCTAACACGTTGTTCTATGCACAACCTGCATACGCACAATACAAGGTTGGCCGTGCTACAGTTAATGGTTCAGTATTAAAAGCAACTGATAAGTACAAGGGTGCTACATTCACTTTTGACAAGGCTGCTACTACATCACGTGAAGGCGAAACTTGGTACGAAATTGCTTCTACTAAGTTAAGCGATGGTACTGCTACTAATGATCTTAATGGTGCTTGGGTAAAAGCAGCAAATGTTAAGAACAATGATGCTCTTAACCCAGATACTGAAGTAGCTGTTACTGTTAAGGATGTTGCTAATGGTACTGAAGTAACTTCATTTAATTACCCGACTGGTGTTACTGGCAATGGTACTGCAGCAACTTCAAGTCTCCAAGCTGACAATGGTGCATTTACAGATAAATTTAACACTGCTGTAACGAATGCTTTGACTGGCAAGGGTTATAAAGTTACTGGTACTGACGCAGTTAACAAGTTATCAGATGTTAAGAATGGCGGTAGCGTAACACTTTATGCTGTTAAGAATGGTCAAAATACTTCAAACGTTAAGGCATATGCTAGCTTTGATGGTACTATTGGTAACAACAAGTCATTGAAGGCAGTTACTACTACTACCGCTACTGATGCTAAAGCTGCTCAAGGCGAAGTAATTGCACCTGAAAATGGTACAACTACATTATTTGCTGGCACTGATGGCACCTCATTTACTGCTGACCAAGCATTAGCATTCTTAAATGGTAGCTCATACTACAAGTCATTGAAGTCACCAGTATTCCCTGACACAGATGCTAATGGCAACAAGGTTAACGCTCAATACGTATTAACTCCTGCTTCAGCTAAGGCTGGTACTTTTGGTACTCCATTTGAAGCTCAATACAATGTTACTAAGGTTACTGTAGCAAATCCTACTGCACCAAGTGTTACACCAGATGCAGGGAACCCATTCGCTTAATGATTCGTTAGAGATGCGAATAAAATAAATAGAATATAAATTGAATTTTAGTGGTTTATATTCAGTTTGAAGACCAATTCTGTTATGAATTGGTCTTTTTTTGCAGATTATAAGTATTTGTTATTCGAATTTTGATCCTGGCTTCAAAATATATTCTCAAAAGTCCATCTTTAATTAGGTGGACTTTTCAGTTTAGAAAGAGATACACCTTTTATGTACTAATTGTAATTTAGTGCAGCCATATTTAATTTGCTAATAGGTCTTTAAGAACTTTGTATCAGTTAAATGATTGGTTTACGCTGAATTTTTCTAATTCGTTTCAATAAATGGTAAAATGTATCTAACTAGTCTATCTAGACTTACCAGGAGGCCACAATATGGGTTTACGAAATTTATTTCGGGGAAAGTCAGAACAAGAACCAGATACAACAAACGAAAACCAAATTGTTCAAAATAGTCAATCTGATTCCGGAAATAATAGTTCAATGTCTTATGATGAATCGGTAACTGAAAACGAAAATAATGTAGATAATAATCCAATTGCATCATCTGCTTTAACAGCTAAGAAAAATTTAGAGGATATTGTTCGACAATACAATAGTCGACGTGAAGACTTGCAGGATTTATTGTTTGATAAACAAAAAGAAATCCAAACGAATTTTGATTCTTTGAAGGCACAGGTTTCAGACGCTCAGAAGTTAGTTGATGACACTGGTAACCAAATTACACAAATCCAAAATGAAATGGAGCAAGCCAGCCAAGAAGTTTCGGCTCCGTTAGTTGAAAAACAGTCTGGATTAAATCAACGAATTGAAGATAATAAGAGTAAGGCGGGTAATCTGGTCACTCAATTCCATGAATTGAATCAGGAATTAAGTGATTTAAATAAAAAACAGCAACAACTCATTCAAGCAGAAAAAGATATTTCTTCAAAGTTTGAAAGTGAGACAGATCCAGCTGTCATTGTTACGTTGGCTGACCAATATCGAGATGATATTGAAAGTAATAAAGAAGAACGCGATAGAAATGCTTCAACTATTCAGGCTGTTGACAAAAAAAGCCAGGATGTGAAAGATCAGTTACAGGTGGTGCGTAGTCAATTGACTGCAGACCAAAAAGAATTACAAGATCTTACTGATCAGTTGGAACAAGTCCAACTTAAGGTTGCCACCGATGATGAAGGACGTTCAAAACAACTTGATTCACTGACGCAGGAGCTAACTAAGAATCAGGACGACTTATCTAAGTTACAGAGTGACTTGGATACCAAAAGTGCAGAACTGGTTGCAGCCAATCAGGATATCAGTAATTGGTTGGGCGTTTCGGTACCGATTAAGCAACTCGAATTGTATGAAGACTCTGAGATTATATTGGATGTGGATGGGCTGACTGATGAGCAAATTACACAGCTAGCGACGTCTGTGAGAGTATTGACTAGTCATGGCATTAGTCATTTTAGTCTATTTACCAGTCAATTTACCTTAAATCTGGATCGTGAAATTGCTAAATGGGTGACTAAACTGCAGGTTAAGGGCGGTTTTGTTTCCGTGTATAACCCACTTTATAGTTTGCAAAATCAAGGTAAACCGGGCGCTAAGTACCAGCTGCCGGATAATACAGTTAGTGACGAGTGGAACGATGCTCGCACAGAGCGGACAATGGTATTAGACAACGGTTGGACGCTTAAGGTACACTACTTTGAAGGCAGTGGTGCTGTTGCCAATGTTGACTCATATCAGGGTGATCATTTGGCTGAAAGCAGCACGCTGACCACGGAAGGCCAGCTAACGGCTAACCGGTTCTTTAACGATGATGGGACTAAGAATCGTGATGAGTACTACAGTCAAAGTGGACTGGGTATTTTAAACTTGCGCTATGAGCAAGATGAGCTAAGTAAGGTTGAGCTATTGAACGCTGTGGGTATGCAGGTTCAAACCTTTGATACTATTGCTGACTTTACCGAGTGGTGGATGAAGAACAGCTTCGATCAGCATGGTCTGCTAATGGGTGCAATCGAAAACGAGCAGTATCGTCATTTGCTAGGAGAGACGAAGGGTGAACCGATTACCTTGGTCACGGGTTCGAGTTTGGAACATGATGACTTTAAGGCTTGGGCGATGGCACTGCCAAAGCAGCAATATTTGGCTGATAATTATCAAACTGAGATGAAGCTGATTCAGCGCTTAAACCAACCATTGACGATTAGTTTATTAGACCGACGTAATCTGCCGGTGTCATTGGGTGTTCCAGCTAGTGATGAATAGTTTGAGTTCGGACGTGCACGATGGTGTACGTCCTTTTTATTACAAAAGTTCCTCGTAAAGATTAAGGATTTCTCAATTTCTTCTCATCTATGATATTAAGTGTTAAAATTAATTCAGTTAATCAAGGGGATTAACTGAAGGGTACTGTTTAACATAAAGGAGTGTATTTGATAATGAAATCAAGTTTGAAGAAAACACTGTACGTTGGCTTAGCTGCCGTGTCAGTTCTTGCCGCTTCTGGCTTTGCTGCACAAAATGCTAGTGCCAAGTCTTACGCTTATGTCACTAAACCAGCCTACTTCAAGACTGCACCAGAATCACGTAATGTGGTTCCTACTGGTGATAATGCTTTGTATACTAAACCAGGTACTGTAAAGGGTGCTCGTGTGATTGCTTCTAAGACCACTATGGGTAATTTAGCTAACTCTAAGAAGTCATCTGATTTCTTCCGTGCATACTCAATCGTGTCAACTAACCGCGGTTCCGTTTACTACAAGGTTGTTTCATTTGACGGTCATTACCGTGGCTGGGTCTATGGTGGTAAGTCGACTACTAAGTTTGATGGTGGGATTGCACCTGCAACTACGACTAAGTCAGCTACAATGCCAAGTACAACTACTGGCTATACCATTGCTGATGCTTCTAAGAACACCATCTGGACTGCTCCTAAGAACACCCAGTACAAGGCTGCTAAGATCACTGGCTTCGATTCCACTGATACCTTTACGGTAACTGGTGCGGAAACTAAGGCTCGTGAAGGTTCACTTTACTACCAAGTAAAGGATGACCAGAAGCCTTCAGTTACTGGCTGGATCTATTACACAGGCCTTAAAGCACCTCAAGGCAATTCAGTTAAGGTCAGCTACGTTGATAAGAGTACTGGTAAAGAAGTCGGTACCAGTTCAGTTGCCTTTGACAAGAGCGCAACTTACACCAACGTCACGACTACGGATAACTTGAAGAGCATCCTTAGCGGTGTCCCTTCAGGCTACGTACCTTACAGCAATGACAACGGCGGTTCAGCTTCATTTGAAAACCGTGACAATGCTGCATTAGCTAAGAACGGCGACACGATTAAATTCGACGTTAAGGCTGCACCTACTAACGCTACCAAAGCTATCAAAGTTGTTCTTGTTGACCAAAACGGGAATGCCCTCAACTTGAGAACCAATGACCAAAACGCTTTGGATGCTTCCGGTGCTAAGGCTGCCTTCCAAGTTTCTGCTGGTAGCACGGTTACTGCTAATGATGTTCAAAACATCATTAACGATGCCAGCCTGAATAACCTGTATGACAATGCCGGTATTAGTTATCAGTTCGTAAGTGGTGCAGATACCCCAACAACTACTAACGATGCTGGAAATACCGTTACTGTACGTGCGGTTTACAAAGCTAATTTTTAATTATTAATTGAATCTCAAAACGTCGCCATTTGAGCGGCGTTTTTTATTCGAAACCGTTAAACGAAGGGGTGTCTTTTAATTGAAATTGAATTTGAAAAAAACATTATACGTTGGTTTAGCAGCTGCTTCAGTCCTTGCCGCATCTGGTTTCGCTGCAACGACTGCTAGCGCTAAGTCCTATGCTTACGTGACTAAGCCCGCGTACTTTACCACTGCACCGGAGTCACGTAACGTGGTGCCTACTGGTGAAAATGCGTTGTATTCTAAGCCAGGTACCATTAAGGGTGCCCGTGTGATTGCTTCGAAGACCACCATGGGCAAGTTAACCATCACGCCTAAGTCAACTGACTACTTCCGTGCGTATGCCATTGTTTCGACCAACCGTGGCTCGGTATACTACAAGGTTGTTTCATTTGACGGCCATTACCGTGGCTGGATCTATGGTGGCAAAGATACCACTCAGTTCGGCGGTGGTATTAAAGCAACTCAAACTACGAGGACACGAAGCTTACCCAGTCAGGCAACGGGTTACACCATTGTTGATCCGTCTAAGAACACCCTTTGGACAGCGCCTAAGAACACCCAGTACAAGGCTGCTAAGATTACCGGCTTCAAGTCAACTGACACGTTCACGATTATTGGCGCAGAAACCAAGGTGCGTGAAGGTTCCCTTTACTACCAAGTCAGGGATGACCAGAACCCGTCAGTGACCGGCTGGATCTACTACGCTGCTGTCCGGGCACCACAAGGTAACTTAGTTAAAATCACGTACATTGATGGTGAAACTGGTGCCGTAGTTGGTAAAGGCACAGTTCCATTTGATAACAATGCGGCAACGACAAATCTCACGACAAATCCCGATGTGAAGACCATTATTGATGGTATTCCTTCTGGTTATGTCCCTTATGACGCTGGTGAGGGTGGTGTTGATTCACTTAGGGACTCGCACATGGCTACCGCAGCCAAGAACGGTTCTCAATACTATTTCAGTGTGACGAACAAGGGCATTAATAATCTTCAGGATATCCAAGTTGTCCCGGTTGACGAAAACAACAAACCAATTGAGATGAATGAGACCGATCAAGAGGATTTGCATGCTTCCTCATTCGCTTTTGCTCACCATGTTAAAGCGGGTGACACGATTACTTCTCAAGACGTTCAAACGATGCTTGAGGAGGGTGGTTCTAATTACTTGGACTTTACGGATAAATCAGGGATTCGTTACCATTTTGTCAGTGCACCTAATACGGTAACAAGCACTAGTGATGCTCGCGGAACTGTCACTATACGAGCAACATTCAGAGCTGAAAATTAATGATTGAATGATTTAAGTTTAAAACGTCGTCCTATGAGGCGACGTTTTTTGCTATTGCCAATGGGACGCGTAAATTAATATGTCCCATAATAAAGCACATTTTTTAAAAATAAGGCAAATTCTATAATTAATCCGAACAGAAATTAAAAAGCCCAAAGCAATCACTTACAATGGTAGTAGCTAATTCCAACCAATATAGGGAGTGATTACTTTGGGTACATCTACTTTATCACGTTTT
>Ga0214925_100195_pt1 | contig 47544 bp, 40 predicted proteins | sample Stichaenrichment_FD_168299 | JGI IMG/M metagenome (GOLD analysis project Ga0214925, IMG submission 168299) | Xylose enriched microbial communities from anaerobic bioreactor in Madison, Wisconsin, United States - 63SRT | ecosystem: Engineered > Bioreactor > Anaerobic > Unclassified | place: USA... | reverse complement strand
CCTCATGCATGTCCCGCTCTCCGGCATCGCAGCCACGGCCACGGTCCAGCCGAAGCTTCCTGCGAGCTTGCCTAAGCCGTTTACAGTTCAGGGAGCCTAACTATGCCGGAGGTACTCAGCCATTTCCCGCTATACGACGCAGGTCGCCGAGGAGACGGAAGGCTATGAGTGCGTGCTCTGGCAGAAGGGGACGCACAGCTACTGCGAGAATGCGGGCATGGTGCTTGCAAAGCTGGCACCCAAGACCGTCGGCATCTACGGGGCAGACCTTACTTACAAGGACTTCCTCGGCATGCAGAGCCGCTACCCGCAAGGCGAATACAAGGAGGCTCCTGCCTACCTCACCGAGATGCGTGCGAAGAAGACGCCTCAGGAGCTCGACACGATCCGCGAGGCCTGCCGCATCTCCATGCTTTCGTTCTATGCCCTGCTTGACTCCATCCGTCCGGGCGTGACGGAGAAGGATGTCGCAGACGAGCTCGAGCACCAGTTCCGCAGCCACGGCGGCTCCGGCATGTGCTTCGACACGATTGTCGCTTCCGGTCCTGTCAATGGCGCCTGCCCGCATGCAAGCGTCTCCGACCGCGTGATCCAGAAGGGCGACTTCGTAACGATCGACTTCGGCACGCGCTACCACGGCTACTGCTCCGACATCACGCGCACGGTCGCTGTCGGCAAGGGCGCCGACGCCGAGCTCTACCATATCTTCGATGTGGTGTGCGAGGCCAAGAAGGCTGGCCAGGAAGCCCTCCATGCAGGCCTTACCAGGAAGGAGCTCCACGAGGCGATCGAGGCGCCGATCAAGGCAGCAGGCTATGTGACGCCCCATGGCTTCGGCCACTCATTCGGCCTCGATATCCACGAGCTTCCGTTCATCAATGGAAACGACGAGACGCCGTATGAGGCGGGGATGATAACGACTATCGAGCCGGGCATCTATGTGCCGGGACTCGGTGGCGTTCGCCAGGAGGATGACTATCTCATCTGCGACGGTGGCTACGAGCGCCTGACCTTCATCACGGACCATCTGATCGAGCTGTAACGACAAGCTTCTCAGCGACAGAAAAGACCCCGCCGGCTCATCCGACGGGGTCTCTGCGCTTCATGCTATGAGCTGTGCTTACTGCGCAAGCGGAAGCGCATGGTCGATGCGGGCAAGTGCCATGTCCTTGCCCATGAGCTCAAGGGACTCTCCAAGCGGAGGGGAGACCATGTTGCCGCAGACGGCGACGCGGAGCGCTCCGTAGAACTTGCGCTTGTTCGTGCCAAGCTGCTCGGGCAGAGGCTCGAGCGCAGCGTCGATTGCTTCGGCCTTCCAGGAGTCGAGGGCGGCAAGGGCTGCACGGGCACCCTCAAGGTAGGACTTCGTATCCGGCTTCGCGATGTTCTTCTGGACGCTCTTCTCGTCGAGCGGAAGATCTTCTCCCTCATAGAGGAAGCGGCTCTTCTCCACGACATCAGGCGTCACGGTCGTCCTCGGCTTCAGGATCGAGGCAAGCAGCTCATACCAGGCCTCGTCGTGAGCAGGGGCATCGCCCTCGAGCCCTGCCTTCTTGAGCTCCGGCAGGAGCACGGTCTTTGCGAACTTCTCATCCGACATTGCCATAAGGTACGTCTGGTTGATGGAGTCGAGCTTCTTCGGGTCGAAGGTAGCGGGGTTCTTGCTCACATGCTCGAGCGAGAACGTCTTGGCAAGGACGTCCCTCGGCACGATCGTCGTCTCGCCGTCAGGAGACCAGCCCAGAAGCGCCAGATAGTTCACGAAGGCATCGGAGAGGTATCCCGCATCGCGGTACTCCTCGACCGACGTTGCGCCATGGCGCTTGGAGAGCTTCTTGCCGTCAGGACCCAGGATCATCGAGATATGGGCGAAGGTGGGAACCGGTGCTCCCAGGGCCTCGTAGACCATGATCTGGCGCGGCGTGTTCGACAGATGGTCGTCGCCCCTGATGACATGGGTGATGCCCATCATGGAGTCATCGACGACGGTCGCGAAGTTGTAGGTCGGCGTGCCATCGGAGCGGAAGATGATGAAGTCGTCGAGCTCCTTCGCATCGAACACGACATCTCCGTGCACGGCGTCGTGCACGACCACGTCTCCGCGGTCGAGAGGCACCTTGATGCGGATCGTGTGGGGCTCGCCGGCATCGACCCTGGCCTGTGCCTCTGCAGGGTCGATGTTCCTGCAGGTGCGCTGGTATCCCTGGAAGGGGTCCTTGCGCTCCTGTGCCTTGCGCTTGTCCTCTGCGAGCTTCTCGGGCGTGCAGAAGCAGTAGTAGGCATTGCCGGACTTCACGAGATCCTCTGCGGCCTTGCGGTAGAGATCCATGCGGTCGGTCTGCTTGTAGGGGCCGAAGTCGCCGCCGACCTCGGGACCCTCGTCCCAGTCAAGCCCCAGCCACTTCATGGCGCGGAGGATGATCTGGGTGTTCTCCTCGGTGGAGCGGGTCGGATCGGTGTCGTCGATCCTCAGGATGAACGTGCCATGGTTGGCACGGGCGAAGGCCCAGTTGAAGATTGCGGTGCGGGCGCCGCCGACATGGAGCTTGCCGGTGGGCGAGGGTGCGAAGCGCACACGGACAGGACGGTCTTGATCTGCCACAGAATTGCCTCTCGACAGGGGCCCGATTGGGTCCATATGTACATGGTTAGCGCATTCAGTATAGACGCTAGAGATGCGTCTACATCAACTTCGTGCTTTCGAGCTTCTCCTCGAGCCAGTGGTTGAGATGGATCACCGGGCGCCTCAGGATGAGGCCCAGGAGGAGGGCAGGGATGATGAAGCAGACAAGGCGCAGCATGCAGAACCAGTAGTCGTTCTGGTAGATGCCGGCTATGCAGGCGCGCATCGCATCCTCGCCGTGGACGAAGGGCAGGAACGGATAGAGCTTCTGGAAGACGCCCGGGAGCATCTCCTTCGGGAAGGTGCCACCCGAACCTGCAACCTGGATGACCATGAGGACAACGGCGATGGCCTTGCCGACGTCTCCGAACGAGGCCGTGAGTGCGTAGATGATGTTGATGAAGATGAAGGACTCGAGCCAGCCCGTAAGGAAGAAGAGCACGGGGTGCTGGCACTGCACGCCCAAAAACCACAGGTCGCCGGCAATCACAAGGGTCGACTGGAAGAAGCCGATGATCAGGAAGAAGATGATGCGGCCGATGTAGCAGTCGGTCGGACGGGCATGGATCTTCTTCAGGAACCGGTCGGAAGGCGCTGTCTTCACAAGGGCGCAGAGCACGACGCCGCCGATCCAGATGGCCAGGGTGGAATAGAACGGTGCCATGCCGGAGCCGTTGTTTGCAACGGCGAAGACGGCTGTGCGGTCCATGGAGACCGGTGTCGAGATGAAGCTCGCGAGGTCTTCGGTGTTGGCGGAAAGGATGGTCCTCAGCTGGTCGAGATCGCCCGAATCGAGGGCATCCTGGATCTGCGTATGGATATCGCCGAGCTTGGCTGCTGCGCCGTCGAGCTGGTCTGCGGCATCGAGAAGCGAGCCCTGCACATCGCCCATGCTCTTGGAGGCGGTGGCTGCCGTGTCCTTGAGGGAGGAGCTCACATTGTCGAGCTGCGTTTTCATTGCGTCAGCCTTGGAGGCGGCATCCTGAAGCGAGCTGTTCATGTCCGCAAGCGACGAGCGCAGACCCTGCTCGTAGTCGGAGGAGATGTTTGTGATGCTCGTCTTCGCCTGGTCCACAAGACCGTCGAGCGTCGTTCTTGCGTCGGAGGCAGAAGACTGGGTGTTCTGGATATCGGAGATAGCCTTCGCAAGCCCGTCGTCGAGCTGCTTGGCATCATCCAGAGCCTGCTTGACCTTCGCGTTCAGACCCTCGATCTCGACTGTGTAGCTGTTCACAATCTCCCACTCGGAGCTGCCGATTTCGAACTGGTCGCGGTATTCCTTCGTGATCGCGTCGGTGCCATTCATCGAGTCATAGAGGTCCTGTAGCTTTGCAACACGGGAATCGACTGTGCCCTTTGCCTGCGTAAGGGCATCGACAAGCTGGTCCGTGTGCCCAGCTGCGGCATCGAAGGCCTTATCGAGTGCGCTCTTCACATTGTCGAAGTCGGAGGCGGAGTTTGCGAACGAGTCGTTGATGGAAGACGTCGCTCCGTCGAGCGCATCGGAGAGGCTTTGGACACCGTCTGTGCCAGAGCGGAGCATGCCTGAAGCATCGAGTGCCGAGGAGAGGGTGCCCGAGCCATCGGAGTCGAGCTGGTCCAGAAGCTGGGAGGCTGAGCCTGAGATGGCAGCATAGGAGCGGAGGTTTCCGGATGTATCGCTCAGGCGCTTCTGCGTCTGTGCCAGGGCAGAATCGAGCTGCGTTGCCAGCGTCCGGACATCGTCCGAATTGAGGTAGTTTCCTACCTGGTCGAGGACGCCTGCAGCTGCGCTTGTGAGCGAGCTGGCAAATGACTGGTTGATGTCCTTCTGCACGGCAGCAGATGCCTTGTCCGTGACGATGGCGGCAATAGCGTTGGCCTTCTCGTTCTGGTAGAAGTAGACCTCCGGCTTGTCTGTGCTGTCGGCGAAGTAGGTGAGCATGCGCTCTGAGAAGTCGGCAGGAATGACGACAGCAGCATAGTAGGTGCCGCTCTTCACGCCTTCGACAGCCTCGTCCTCTGAGTCGACAATCGTGTAGCCGATGCTCTTCGAGGCTTTGAGCTCGCTTTCCGTGCGGCCGCGCTCGAGGATGCTCGTCTTGTCCGCATCGTCTGCGACGCCGCGTTGGACATCGAGGCCATGCGTGCCGATGTTGCGGGAGAGCTTCAGGCTCTCGATCGGCGAGAACGTGAACATCTCCTGCTTCAGGTTGTCGTCGAGGAGCTGGTAGAGCTCTTCGCTTGACATGTTCGCGATGCGGGTCTTCTCGGAGACGCGGCTGTGCAGGTACTCGACGACGATGAGATAGGTGCACACGACGATGAGCGAGATGATCCAGCAGGTGATCGTGATCATGCGGAAGGGCAGGATGAACATGAGGGCCAGAAGGACGAGCGGCACCCAGAGCAGCGCGAGGAAGCCGCGCTTGATATAGGTCGGGTAGCGGAGCTCGAAGTTCGCGACACGCTCGCCGAAGACCTTGCGGTATTCCTTCGAGTTGCCGAGCGCCTTGATGATCGTGGAGAGGCGGAAGTGGACCTCGGGCAGGCCATCGCGCTCCGTGACCATGAGGTCGGTCTCGGCAAGCTTGCGGTCGAAGAGGGCGTTGATGTTGAGAAGGTGGCGCCTGAGCCCCACGCCGATGACAAGGGAGGGGATGACATAGAGGAGAAGGATGAAGATGTCGTAGGCGAAGTATCCGTCGTAGAAGCCGGCTATGGCTTCGCGCATCGCATTGATGCCATACGTGAAGGGAAGCCAGGGGTTGAGGGCCTGGAAGAAGCCGGGCATCATCTGGATCGGGTAGGTGCCCGAAGAGCCGGGGATCTGCACGACGATGAGAAGGACGCCGATGGCCTTGCCGATGTGCTTGAAGGCAATCGAGAGCGCATAGATGATGCTGACATAGACGAAGGATTCGACGAGTCCTGCGAAGACGAAGGCCACGGGCGAAAGGCACTGGATGCCGAGGCAGAGGTCTCCTATGCAGCAGCACAGCGCCTGGACGATGCCGAGAAGGTTCAGCAGGAGCCAGCGGCCGAAGTAGCCCTGCCAGGGCTTGAAGTCACCGATCCCCTCATGGTCGACCTCGAGCTTGTAGATGGCAACGAGGACGAAGCCGCCGACCCAGAGCGCGAGGTTCGTATAGAACGGCGTGACGCCGGATCCGTAGTTCATGACAGGGTAGATGGGCTCATCGACGATGTTCACAGGGGAGCCGAGATAGTCGCCGAGGCTTTCCGGGTCGATGTCCATGAGCTTCGAGAGCTGCTCCACGATATCGGCGGAGGCAATCGTGTCGATGTCTCCCGCAAGGACGCCGAGGTCGCTCTTGGCCGTGGCGACAGAGTCCTTCGTGCTGTCGAGGACCGAGGTCGTCTGATCAAGCGTCGTCTCGAGCTGCTGGAGCTGGGCGGTTGTCTGGTCGACAATCGGCGTCACGGCGTCGAGCGTCGAGGCAAGCTGGTTGCCGACATCGGAGAACGAGTCGAGCGCAGAGTCGAGTGCCGGCATCGTCTGGGACTGGAGGTCTGAGTCGAGGTTCTGGAGCCCTATCGCGGAATCCTGGATGGCGGTGTTCACGGATGAGGAGAGGTCCGTTGCAATCACCGTGTCGTTCTTGATGGAGTCGGAGAGGTCCTGGAGCTTCTGGATGCGGGCGGCCTGGTCGTCGACGAGCGTCTGGAGCTTGTCGATCTGGGCATCGAGCTTTGCGAGGACCTGGTCCCTGATGTCTGAGGTCACGCTGTCAGGAAGCGAGAGCGCTGAAATCCTGTCGCGGATGGACTTCACGCGGTTCAGCACGGACTGCGTCTGGGTGTTTGCATCCTCGAGGACAGAGAGCGCGTTGTCGACCTTGCCCTGCGCACGCTCGATGCCGGCTGCGGCATCGGCGATGGAGACATTCGCATTCGTCGAGAGGGAAGAGATCGTGCCGGCACCATTCAAGAGCGAGTTTCCGAGCTGCTGGTTCAAGGTGCGGGCCTGAGAGCGGGTATCGGTCAGGGTGCCGAGCGCAGATCTCAGAGACGTGGCGGCATCGGCTGCTCCCGAGTCGGCGTCTGCGAGCATGGATGCGGCAGAGTCGAGCGCATCCTTCGAGGTGCCGATCGTTGTCTGGGCATCTGTCAGGTCCTGGTCGAGCCCGTCAAGAAGCCCCTGCGCATCGCGGACGTCCTGCGCGACGGTATGGGAGCCGTCGACGACCGTATCCTTCGCATTGCCTGCGGCATCAGCGATCTTCTCTCCGACGACCTTGCCGACCGTCTCGACGAAGGTCGCATCGATCTGGGTCTCGATCGTCGAGGCGCCGGTATCGGTCACCTTCGGGGCGACCGCATTGGCCTTCTCGTTTGCGTAGTACTGGATGTGCGCCTTGTCGGTCTTTCCGTCAAGGACACCTGCGAGCGTGCTCGTGAAGTCTGAAGGGATGACGATGGCAGCATAGTAGGTGCCGGACTTCACGCCGTCCATCGCTGTGTCCTCATCGACGAACTTCCAGCCGAGCTGGGTGTTCTCTCTGAGCTCGTCTACGACCATATCTCCTGCATCGATATGGCCCATGCCGGAGATGTCGGCGCCGGCATCCTCATTGACGATAGCGATTGCAATGTCGCTCGTGTTCTTGTAGGGATCCCAGTTGGCGATGATGTTGAACCATGCATAGAGCGAAGGCAGCACGCAGACACCGAGCGCCACGATGACGGCAGCAGGGTTATGAATGAGCCGCTTGAGATCACGGAAGAAGATGGCGAAAACGGTCTTCAAGAGGGCCTCCAGTGATTTCGGTACCTCACTTGCAGGAAAGATTCAAAAATGTACACGCTACACTATTGCACAAAAGCGCCTGTTCCTATCACCCTTTTTGAAATACGGTCAAAAATATCCGTCTATGGTGCTACACTTTACGCAAATTGCATGCCCGCCTAAGCGGGAAGAAAGGACCTTACGAATGGCAGAAGCAGGCGAACAGTCGAAGCATGATGCAGTATCTGCTACGGCTACAGCAGCGATAGAGGTCCACGAAGCGATCCAGAAGAAGCTGCAGTCACAGAAGAAGCAGCTGAAGACCGCAGGCTCGCGCATGAAGACACGCAAGAGCACCAGGACGCGCCAACGCATCATCGATGCCGCCAAGGAGATCATCGACGAGAAGGGCACGACGAACTTCCAGATGAGCGAAGTCGCCGCGCGCTGCAACATGTCGAAGGGCGCCCTCTACTATTACTTCAAGGACCGCTCGCAGATCGTCTCCATCGTGAACGAAGAGATCGGCCAGGGCATCATCTCCGCTGTTGAAGACATCAGCTCGCATGAATCGTCTGCCGTCGATGCGCTGCAGGACATCTGCGAGTCCTTCGCAATCGCGCTCTCCGGCAACCGTGCAGGCTTCGGAGCGCTTCTGGGCGAGTTCATGCACCGTGGCTATGACTCCGTCAACGGCCTGGACAATCGGTACGGCAAGCTTGCGGCGCTGACCGAATCTCTGATCGAGCGTGGCAAGAAGGAAGGGGCGGTCGATCCCGAGGTCAATACATCGCTTGTCGCGAACAGCCTGATCGGCATGTTCATGTTCGCCGCCGCTTCCTATCTTGGCCAGGAGGATCTCATGGGTACATCTGAGTTCTCGAGCCAGCTCATGGGCATCGTGCTCGAAGGCATCGGCACCAAGCAGGGGGTCCAGAACGCCTGTCAGGATCTTTGCTGAGATTTTTTGAATTTCATTCAAAAAAGACCGCTCTGACTATTTACAGCACTGCGAAAGTGGCATATCGTACATGCCAGCTCGTCAAGAGGCATTCGAAAGGATGCACAGAGCCGAGGGACCGAGCCCTATGACGCTCCGGCAACCCGCCCGCAAGGGAAGGGTGCCAATTCTCGGCAGGCTCAAAGGCCTGGAAGACGGGGGCATACGTGTCTTGTGCACAGAGTCCCTGGGTAAGGTACAGGGGCTCTGTTTTTTATGAGCGCCTGTGCGAAGACGTTCAGAGAAGGTTGGTTATGTCTCACAAGAACTACCTCTTCACCTCGGAATCAGTGACCGAGGGCCATCCTGACAAGATGTGCGACCAGATCTCCGACGCAATCGTCGATGCCATCTTCGCGAAGGAGGCAAAGCTCCAGGAGCAGGGCTACGTCGACTCCGACGGCCAGGCTGCCAATGTCGACAACGTCCGCTGCGCCATCGAGACCTTCACGACGACCGGCACCATCGTCGTCATGGGCGAGGTCCGCACCGAGGCCTACGTCGACGTGCAGAAGATCGTCCGCGACACGGTAGCCAAGATCGGCTACACGCGCGCCAAGTATGGCTTTGACGCCGAGACCTGCGGTGTCATGAACCTCATCCACTCCCAGTCGCCCGATATCGCCCAGGGCGTCGACGGCACGTTCGCACGCGCCAATGACCAGGACGAGATCGACAAGATCGGTGCTGGCGACCAGGGCATGATGTTCGGCTACGCCTCTGACGAGACCGACGTGCTCATGCCGATGCCGATCTACCTTGCACAGCGTCTCGCAGAGAAGCTTGCCGAGGTCAGGAAGGCCGGCTCCCTCACGTATCTGCGCCCGGATGGCAAGACGCAGGTGACCGTGCGCTACGAGGACGACAAGCCGGTCGAGGTCACGGCCATCGTCGTCTCCACGCAGCATGCCGCTGACGTGAAGCTTGCCCAGGTCCGCGAGGACATGATCGAGTTCGTGATTCGCCCGGTCCTCGACGAGGTCGGCATCAAGTGGGAAGCTGCCAAGATCTATGTGAACCCGACCGGACGCTTCGTTGTCGGAGGCCCGATGGGCGACACCGGCCTTACCGGCCGCAAGATCATCGTCGACACCTACGGCGGTATGGGCCGTCACGGCGGCGGCGCCTTCTCCGGCAAGGACCCCACCAAGGTCGACCGTTCTGCTGCCTACGCTGCACGCTGGGTTGCCAAGAACATCGTCGCAGCCGGCCTCGCACACAAGTGCGAGATCCAGCTTGCCTACGCTATCGGCGTTCCTCAGCCGCTCTCCATCATGGTCGATACCTTCGGTACCGGCTCTGTGGACGATGAGGTCATCGAGCATGCTGTGGAGAAGGTCTTCGACCTTCGTCCGGGCGCCATCATCCGCGACCTCAAGCTCCGTCGTCCGATCTACCAGAAGACCGCAGCCTATGGCCACTTCGGCCGCAAGGACCCGGACTTCACGTGGGAGGCAACGGACCGCACGGACGAGCTCAAGGCAGCCGTCGCAGAGCTTGCATAGCATCATCTGATATCTGTCAGAGCGAAGGAGCCAGGGGAGTGCATCCCCTGGCTCCTTTCTTATGACGCGCATCCAGCCGTGTGCCTTTTGCTGTTCCAGCTATTCAGCGATCGCCGTAATGTGACTGACATTGAGCGATTTCAAGATCTATGCCAACGATTCGATATGCAAGCCGGTTCTTGCTGTCAATACGGCGAGACCACCATCCAGAGAGATCTCCACGCAGCTGCTCTGGCTTGCCGATCCCCTGTGCACATCCGTTTCGTTCAATGTCCTTGACAAGGGCATTGATGCGCTTCAGCGTCTTCTTGTCCTGCGTTTCCCAGTCAACGTAGTCTTCCCAAGCCTCTGGTGCCCAGACCTCATTCAGCTTCATCGGGCTCCTTCAGGTCATGTGGCTGACCGTGGCCAGCATCGAGCGATGCAATGGAGGCCCTGAGATGGGCCATGTTCTCATCCGAATAGAACGGGTCTACAGATACTTCGAAGGGTATGCGGTGCTCCCTTGCAACCTTCTTTGCATAGATCACGAATGCTGTCGTCATGCTCATGCCAAGCTCTCGGCAGGTTTCTTCCATGCCGCGCTTCGTTTCCGCATCCATACGGATGTTAACCATCGTAGAACCAGCCATTATGTTCCCTTTCCCTATAATGTATATAATATGACTATACAACAGCTATATATACCCAGAGCTTTCATCTCCTTGCCGGGATAGGGCAGCAGATCTTGGGAGTGCTTCCAGACAGCCTCAATGAAGCTGATTCCGTTCGCTCTGCACTCCGGGCAAACACCTTTGCTGATGAGGGCCAAAAAGCTGTCGGAAGGGAACCTTCCTGGCAAAGTGCATTGATTGTCTGCGGAGCAAAGAAGTCAGGAAAGCGGAGTGCATCCGCTGGCTCCCTCTTCGCTGAGATAAGATGGAGCACAAAAGGGCCATCTAGCTTATACGGTACGATGCCTTGAAGGGGAGATATCCATGAGCCTTGCGATTGCATGGGCGGGCTATGCGCTTGTGGCTGCCATCATCATCGGTATCGTTCTAGCAATCATCGGCAAGGCCAAAAGGCCGCATCGTCCCGTGCCGCGAGCGTCCGGAAAGAATCCGGATGCAGACGAGACGCTCCGGCAGATGATGCTCGACGATATCGCTGCGCATCGGGAAGGGCCAGACGGCGGGAAGAGCTAGCCTTGCGGAATGTGCTGGCTCCATGTTCCGGCGTGCTGCAAGATTGCCTGCTATGAGACAATGGGGCTGAGATGCGCCGGAGACGTTTGAAAGGCAGATATATCCATGTGGTTTGCTGATGTAGCGCTCGATATCCCGACAAGGGCGCTCGATGGCTGCTTCAGCTATGCCGTGCCGCCTGAGGTTGCGGCCTCCTTCGGAGAAGATCCCGATGCGGTGAGATCGGGCCTTGTCGGCATGACTGTCCTCGTCCCATTCTCGGGCAGGAAGGCCATAGGCTACATCCTGGGTGCCTCTGAAGAACCGCCGCGTGGCCTTGATGCCGGCAAGCTCAAGATGTTCGAGCAGGTGCTGGCGCCTTCTGCTTTCGATGAGGTGTCGGCGGGGCTCATCCGCTGGATCAAGGAGGGCTATGCCTCGACCCTGGCCGATGCCGTGCACCCGTTCCTGGCGCCGGGACAGTCAGTCCGCGTCAGGAAGAACGATCAGACGGGCCATTGGGAGCTTGTCCAGCATGCTGCAGGGCCGCGCGATGTGCGCTGGGCAGAGCTTGCACCGGATGCCGCCGACTTCGTGCCGCGTGCCAATGCCTCGAAGCAGAAAGGGGTCCTGAAAGCCCTCTCTGAAGGTCCCTGCCGTGTCGCCGAGCTCGAGGCGCTCCTGCCGGGAGCCTCTTCTGCCATCCGCACGCTTGCCTCAAAAGGTGTTGTCCGCATCTTCCAGGAGCGTGAGCTCAGAGAGCTTGAGGAGACGACGCTCTCCTCTGCCTCGGCCAAGCGGCCCGAGCATCTGACAGAAGGGCAGAAGAAAGCCCTTTCTGCCATCGCAGCAGCCCAGGCCAAAGGTGCAGGAGATGTTGTCCTCATCGACGGCGTCACAGGTTCGGGCAAGACCGAGGTCTATCTCGAGGCCATCGAGAAGACGCTCGCAGAGGGGCATTCTGCCATCGTCCTTGTGCCTGAGATCTCGCTCACGGCACAGACCGTGGGACGCTTCCGTTCCCGCTTCGGCGACAAGGTGGCAGTCCTCCATTCGCGGCTCTCGCAGGGAGAGCGATACGACCAGTGGGACCTTGCCCGGAAAGGGATTGCACAGGTCGTTGTCGGTGCCCGCTCAGCGCTCTTCGCCCCAGTCCATGATCTGGGCCTTCTCATCATCGACGAGGAGCACGAGGCTTCCTACAAGCAGGATTCGGCTCCGCGCTACCATGCCCGCGAGGTCGCCGCAGAGCTTGCAAAGAGAAGGGGAGCGGCGCTCGTCCTGGGCTCTGCCACGCCTTCGCTCGAGAGCCTCTGGCGCTGCCGGGAAGGAAGCTTCCGCGGAGCCCAGTGGACAAGGGTCGAGATGCCGGAGCGCCCGGGCATAGCAGAACTTCCGGCTGTCCAGATCGTCGATATGGCAAGCCAGTTCTCGCACGGAAACAAGTCGATCTTCTCTGAGCCTCTCCAGGAGGCGCTCGATCAGGTCGTAGAGAAGAAGCAGAAGGCAGTCCTTCTTCTGAATCGCCGCGGCTTTGCGAACTTCCTCATGTGCCGCGAGTGCGGCTGTGTGCCGGAGTGTCCGCACTGCGCGACGGCGCTTACCTACCACGAGCGGACGCATTCGCTCATGTGCCACAGCTGCGGCAGGAGCTGGCCCATCAAGGCCTATCCCGACCCGACAACGCGCTGCCCGAACTGCGGATCGCGCTATCTTGCACAGTTCGGTGTCGGGACGCAGCGTGTCGAAGACGAGCTCAGAGCGCTTCTTCCAGACAATGTCACCGTCGTGCGGATGGATGCCGACACGACGAAGGCCAAAGGAGCGCATGAGGCGCTCTTGGAGGAGTTCGACAATGCGGAATGTGCCGTGCTTGTGGGAACCCAGATGATTGCAAAGGGGCTGGACTTCCCCGAGGTCACCCTCGCTGCTGTCATCAATGCGGATACGACCCTGAAGCTGCCGGACTTCCGTGCCGCCGAGCGCACCTATGACCTCCTTGAGCAGGTGGCAGGACGTGCTGGCAGAGGCGAGGATCCAGGAAAGGTCATCATCCAGACCTACTGGGCAACGCATCCTGCCATCGAGGCAGTGCGTACCCACGACAAGGAGACCTTTGTCGAGTGCGAGCTCGAGGCACGTTCCGAGGCCCACTATCCGCCATTCTCAAGGCTCTCGAACATCGTGCTCTGGGGCAAGGATGCCCGCCAGGTGCGCGAGCTCAGCATCGAGTGCGCCGAAGCGGTGAGGAAGAAGATCGGATCTCGATCGGGCTGGGAGGTGCTCGGTCCTGCCGACTGCGTGAAGGCAAAGGTCGAGGACCGCTACCGCCGCCATGTGCTCGTGAAGTCGCCGGTCGAGGCAGATGCCGGAAGGCTTCTTGCAGATGCCGTAGCCAGCTTGCGGAAACCGCATGGAGTCAGCCTTGCTATCGATATCGATGCCTATGACCTCCTCTGAGAGCTGGGTACTATAGAAGATTGTAAAGACAAGCCGGAGCAGCAGCTGCTGCTCCCGACCATAAGGAGAATCATGGCTAGCAAGAAGCAAGAGGAGCTGCTTGAAGATATCGTGCTCTCGCCCGACCCAAGGCTCGAGGAGGAGTGCGCACCGCTCATGGAAGAGGAGATCGTGAGCCCTGAGACGAAGAAGCTTGCCGAGCGCATGCTCGACGACATGTACGCTGCAGATGGCTGCGGCCTTGCCGGTCCCCAGATCGGCGTCATGAAGCAGATCGTCGTGATCGATGTCGACTATGTCGGCAAGAAGAGGAACCCCTACGTCCTTCTCAATCCCAAGGTCATCACGGCCGATGGCCCGATGAGGAGCTACAGCGAAGGATGCCTCTCCTTCCCGGGCATCTCGGTCGATGTGGAGCGTCCGTCCCATGTGATCGTCCATGCCTACAACCTCGACGGCGAGCTCATGCAGTACGAGGCAGAAGGAGACCTTCTTGCCGTGTGCCTGCAGCATGAGATTGACCATGTCCACGGCATCACGATGGTCGACCATCTCTCGCCGATGAAGAAGGTCAAGGCCCTTCGTGCCTACAACGAGGCACTGGCCAATGGCGCCCGTCCGGGCGATGTGGCGGAGTGACCGGCATGCGCATCATCTTCATGGGCACCCCCGATTTCGCGGTGCCATCGCTTGCGGCCCTCAATGAGGCGTTCGACGTCGTCGAGGTCGTGACAAGGCCTGATGCTGTGCGCTCGCGCGGCAAGAAGCTGGAGCCCTCTGCCGTGAAGGCAGAGGCTGCAAAGCTCGGCCTTCCGGTCCTTGAGGCCAAGCGGATGACAGAAGAGACCATTGAGCACTTCAGGTCCCTTTCCCCTGACATCATCGTCGTCGCTGCCTTCGGCTGCATCCTGCCGGATGCAGTGCTCACGCTTGCACCTCTCGGATGCATCAATGTACATGCATCGCTTTTGCCGCGCTGGCGTGGCGCTGCCCCGATCCAGCGTGCGATCCTGGCAGGAGATGAGCGTGCCGGCATCTCAATCATGAAGCTCGTGCACGACCTCGATGCAGGCGACTATTGCCGCCAGGCATCCGTGCCCGTGGGCACGATGGGCGACATGGAGCTCACGCAGGCCCTTGGCGAGCTTGGCGCGAGAGAGCTCGTGCCTGCCCTCAAGGAGATCGAGGCGGGAACTGCTCGGTGGACGAAGCAGGACGAGAGCCTTGTGACGTTCGCCCCGAAGGTCACGAAGGCAGAGATGCGTCTCGATCCGGCAGACACTGCTGTCCAGAACCTCCACCGCGTCCAGGCCTCGAGCGATGCAGCACCGGCACGTCTCACAGTGTCCGGCAAGGGTCTGCGCATCATGAAGGCAGAGTCGGCAGATGCTCCTGTGGCTCAGGGCAAGGTGGAGCTTGCCGGCGGCAAGGTGCTCTTCGGCTGCGCCGAGGGTGCCTTTGCAGCGCTCTGCGTGAAGCCTGATGGCAAGCGCGAGATGGAGGCCTCTGCCTGGGCACGTGGCCAGCATGCAGATGAGCTCGCCTGGGAGCATCTCTCGTGACAGGCAGGAAGGCGAAGCTCTCTTGTGCCCGTGCGGCAGCGCTCTCGCTTGTCTCTGAGCAGAGGAGGCGCTCTGCACGCCTGCGCGACCTCATGCGCACCTCTCCTGTGCTCGAGAAGCTCTCGCCTGAGGACCGGGCGCTCGCTTCGAGGCTGGCGCTTGGCTGCGTCCAGACAAGAGGCGCGCTCGATGCTGCCATCTCTTCGCATCTCTCCCGCAAAGGGCATCTCGAGCCCAAGGTGAAAGATGCCCTGGCGCTTTCTGCCTTCGAGCTCCTGTTCATGAAGACGCCGGCTGCCGTTGCCGTGAGCCAGGGCGTCGAGCTTGTGCGCTCCCAGAGCCCCAAGGCAGCAGGGCTTGCCAATGCGGTCCTCCACCGCATCCTCGAAGAGGATGTGCCGGCCTGCCATGAAGCGCAGACAAAGCTTTCGGATGCACCGGAGGCGGCAACGGCAGAAGATCTGGCATGTGCCACAGGCCAACCCGTATGGTTCTGCGAAAAGATCGCTTCCTCTCTTGGCATGTCTCAGGCCATCTTGGCGCTTTCTTCTCTCGCGGAGCCGGCACCGGTCTATGTAGCCGCAAATCTCGGCGTGACCGATGCCTCTGCGCTTGAGCGGAAGCTTACGGAGGCAGGCCTTGCCCCGGAGGCACAGGGCCTGCCAGGCGCTTTCGAGCTCAGGCACCCGCAGAAGCTCTTCGCTTCGGGCCTTGTCGGTGCGGTCTCAGCCGTGCCGGCAGATCTTTCCGCCCAGGAGGTCGCGCTCATCGCGGCGCCGCGTCCAGGCGAGAGCATGCTCGAGATCGGACAGGGAAGGGGCACGAAGACGCTCCTTCTGCTCTCGGCGCAGAAGATGCTGGCAGAACGCGAGGGCGTGAAGGCAGACAGGGCGCGCTACGTCGCGCTCGATTCCGAGGAGTTCAAGACGAAGCTTGCCCAGGAACGCCTTGCCAGGGGCGGCTGGGATGGACGCGTGAGCTGTATCGCGTTCGATGGGACAGAACTCGGCGAGGAAAGGAATCTCCCGCAGGAGCTGTCCGGCACATTCGACGCGGTCTTCGTCGATGCACCGTGCTCAGGCACCGGCACCCTCCGCCGCCATCCCGAGATCTCCTGGTCGCTCGAGCCTTCAGCCGTTGATGCGGAGAGTGCAGAAGGGCTGCCGCAGCTCCAGCTCGCGCTTCTTGCGGCTGCGGCAGCCAAGGCCGCGCCCCATGGCAGGCTCGTCTATGCGACCTGCTCGGTGCTCCGCGAAGAGGACGAGGATATCGTCTCGCGCTTCCTCAGCTGCGAAGCAGGTGCAGGCTTTGCGGTCGAGGATGTGCGCAAGGCACCGGCATTGGTGCTCTGGCCTGAAGCGCAGGATGCGCTTCCTGTCACCGACGAGGGCTTCTTCCGATCGAGCCCTCTGCTCGGAGGGCCCGACGGACACTTCTGCTGCGTCCTCAGGAGGAAGTAGCAAAGAGCAAGGAATCAGACAGATATGCCTCCCGCATCCAGCAATGGAAGCGGGAGGCATAAACGTATTGAGGCAAAGAAAAAGCACGGCATCTGCCGTGCTCCATCTTTATCTATGACAGGATCGAACTACTTCTTGTCTCTCTGGTCGGTGTTGTAGAAGCCTGAGCCTTTGAAGTTGATGCCGTACGGCTCGAAGACCTGCTGTGCCTCATGGCCGCACTTCGGGCAGCTTACCTTCGGATGGGCGGACATGGGATGCTCCACCTCGAACGTCGTGCCGCATGCCGGACATTTATAATCATAGCGAGCCATCTGTATGCCTCCGTCGTATTCAGATATAGGATGCAGGATGTGCCTGCACACGAGCCAGCAGGATTAACTGTACCCAATAGCTGGCATTTGTGCCACCAAGACACGTAATGCCCAAGACTGGACGGATGGCGGGAAGGATACGCGTGAAGGCATTGATCGTCGGAGGGTCACCCGAACCCTCGAGCACGGAGCTTGTAGCAGAGCTTGCTCATGAAGCAGACTATGTGATTGCAGCAGATAAAGGCGCAGAGATGCTCTGTGCAACAGGCATTGCGCCCGACCTCTTCTGCGGCGACGAGGATTCTGTCGGCAAGGGGGCGCTCGAGACGATGCGGAGCCTGCCTCTGCCTGAGAAGCACTATCCCTGGATGAAGGATGACACGGACTTCGGCCTTGCGGTGAAGCTTGCACGGCAGGAAGCAGGAGAGCGCGAAGAGCCGCTCGACCTTGTCTGCACCTGTGTCTCGGGAGGGCGGCCTGACCATGCGCTCGGCGTCTTTGGTGTCATGGCAGAATCTGCAGAGCCCATCTCGCAGACCGGTGGCTCGCTCGTGCTTCATGAGGACAGGTTCGTGTGCCGCATGCTGGTGGCGGGCACGTCCTGGAAGCTTGGAGCCGAGGCCAAAGGCCATACGTTCTCGGCACTCTCTCTCGCAGCGCGCTCTGTCGTGACCGAGCGTGGCATGCTCTGGTGCCCCGACCACTCGGCGCTTGGCATCCTCGACGATCGTGGCGTCTCGAACCAGATCACGGAAGACGTGTCAGAGATTGTCTGCCATGAGGGAACGGTCGCTGCGTTCCTGCTTCAGGAGCTCGGACACACGGACTAGGGGAGCGGAGGCACTGCTTTCCGCCTGCCATTATCAGGCAGAGCCGCTACAGAAAAGGAGCCGAGGCACGTGGCCTCGACTCCTCTCAAGCATGCAGTGTGTGCGCAGCCTACGAACGGGCAACCTTGCCGGACTTCAGGCAGCCAGTGCAGACATTCATCTTCTGCTTGCGGCCGTCGACGACGACGGTGACGTGCTGGATGTTCGGCTTGAACTTACGGTTGACGGTACGGTGCGAGTGGCTGATGGAACGCCCAGCTACAGCGTGCTTACCGCAGATCTCACAGACCTTAGACATTTCTTTGACCTCCCATGGGCGGCGCAGGTGCGCCCGGATTGGCATAGCTTTCTAAATATACCACAGGCTATTAAGCCCGCAAGCTTCATCGCGAGTTCTTGGGACATTTATGGAGAAACCCGGAGGTGCAGCGGAGCAGGGCGGACCATGGGGGCAACTCGTTTGCTTGCAGAGATGTATTGTAGCTCCCCAGCAGAAAAATGCCAGCTCGTCCATAAAAGATGCCCTGACATTGGCGGAGTTGCTCTTGGGGTTCACAAGGAGACCATATACCATGGAGAGTGTGGCAAGACCCAAGCATCGAGGGTGATTCTGCGCGCTTGGAGTATACTCAGCTTGATTTGTCTTTGGCCCGTGTCCCGCGCGGGGCACGTGAGAGGAGATAGATATGGCAAAGCCCGTTCCAGGAGGACTCAGGGTTTCGAACGACTGCATCGCCGACCTTGCCGGCTATGCCGCGATGGAGTGCTATGGCATCGTGGGAATGGCAGAGATCGGAAAAGAGGATGGGGTCATCCGGCTCCTTCCGACTGCACGCCTGCGCCGCGGCATCGGCGTGTCCCATGAGGATGGCCATGTCGCTATCGATCTCCATGTCGTGGTCGAGCAGGGCGTGAATATCGCTTCGGTCACCCAGAACCTTGCAAGTGGCGTCAAGTTCCTGCTCAAGCAGATTGCCGAGCTGGACAATGTGGACGTGCGCATCCACGTCGAAGGCATGCGCGTCCACTGACAAGCAGCCTGGCCCATCGGAAGAGCAGAAGAGAACCAAGGGGTTCAAGAATGATTTCCACCGCAGTACGCACATGCTTCCCTGTTGCCGCCAAGGTGCTGGCAGACAAGGCAGAGGAGATCAACAAGCTGAATGTGTTCCCGGTACCTGACGGAGATACCGGCACGAACATGTCCCTCACGCTGAATACGGTTGTGAAGGAGGTCGAGGCGCTCCCGAGGGATGCCTCGATGGAAGAGATTGCCAAGGCCATCACCCATGGTTCCCTCATGGGCGCCCGTGGCAACTCGGGCGTCATCACGAGCCAGATTCTGCGTGGCATCGCTGAAGGCCTCTGCGATGCAAAGGGCGAGACGGCGACGACGTCCGATATCGCCCATGCCCTGCGCCGCGGCGTGAAGGTCGCCTTCAAGGCAGTCCGCAAGCCGGTCGAGGGCACGATTCTGACCGTCCTCAAGGATGTCTCTGCAAAGGCAGACTCCTGCGAGCTCAAGCGCGTGAGCCCGGACGAGACGCTCGACGCAATCGTCGTCGAGGCCTACGAGTCCGTTGCCCGCACCCCGGAGCTCCTGCCGGTGCTCAAGGAGAACGGCGTCGTCGACTCGGGCGCCTTCGGCCTTGCCACCTTCATCGAGGGCTTCGTGAATGCGCTCAAAGGCAAGGAAGGCCAGGTCTCCGATTTCAAGACGACCGTCGAGAGCACGGATGACGCGAAGTCCCATGTCTCGGATGTCGTGGACATCGAGCTCAATGATGACTGGGAGGGCTCGCAGTACCGCTACTGCACCGAGTTCCTCTTCAAGGCAGACAGCCCCGACTTCGACGAGGAAGGCACGCTCAAGTTCCTCTCCTCCATGGGCGACTGCGAGCTTCTGGTCGGCACGAACCCCGACTACAAGATTCATGTCCATTCGAACCGTCCTGACCAGGTCCTCGGCCACATGCTCGAGCTTGGCCAGATCTTCAAGGTCTTCATCCACAACATGGACCTCGAGGCGCATGAGCGCACGGAGAAGATTGCAGCTGACAAGAAGGCAGCAGCCAAGCCTGAGCGCAAGGAGCTCGGCTTTGTCGCAGTCGCAGCTGGCTCCGGCGAGGAAGATATCCTGAAGTCCCTCGGCGTCGATGTCGTGGTCTTTGGCGGACAGACGATGAACCCCTCGACGGCAGACATCCTTGCTGCCATCGAAGAGGTCAATGCGAAGAACGTTATCGTCCTTCCGGACAATGGCAACATCCGCATGGCAGCAGAGGCTGCCGCCAATGCCTGCGATACGGCCAAGGTGACGGTTGTCCCGACGAAGACCGTCCTTCAGGCCTTCGCTGCGATGTTCGCGGTCGACACGGGCCTCTCTGCAGAAGAGAACGCCGAAGAGATGACCGATGCTATCGCCGCTATCCGCGACGGCGAGGTCACAACGGCCGTGCGCGACTCCGCAGCCGCTGACGGCACGCCGATCCATGCGAACGACGTTATGGGCATCGAGGGCGGCGAGATCGTCGTCGTCGGCAAGGATGTCCAGGATGTCTGCGTCCGCCTCATCAACAAGATGCAGGAAGACGAGGAAGGCGATACCCTCACGATTCTGGCCGGCAAGGACATGTCCGACGAGGACTTCGAGAAGCTCATCTCTGCCATCGAGGAGGCACAGCCAGACCTCGAGATCGATTCCCACCGTGGCGAGCAGCCGCTCTATCCGGTGGTGTTCTCCATCGAGTAGCCCTTGGCAGCGAATGATTCCATGAGCCGTCCGAGCATCGGAGCAGCATCGGAGCGCCTTCTGCGCACAAGTGCCCTCTCCGATGGTATCGGACGGCTCCGCTATGTATCGGGCACACGCCAGGAGGCGCTCGAGCGTCTCGGGATACATACCGTCCAGGACCTCTTCCTGGACCTGCCCCGCCACTATATCGACCTCACCCGTGTGACACCGATCGCCCTTGCCGATGTCGGCACGCAGGCGACGGTCAGAGGCGTTGCTGACAAGGTGAAGGTCAAGCAGCCACGTCCCCGCATGAAGATCGTCGAGGTCTCCGTCCTCGACGATACAGGCGTGCTTGTCGTGTCGTTCTTCAAGCAGCCCTGGATAGCAGACCAGATCCACGAGGGCGATGTGCTTGTCCTTCAGGGCAAGATCTCCTTCAGCTATGGCTTCAAGGAGATGAAGAGCCCCTTCTTCGAGAATCTGGGACCAAAGGACCAAGCAGGCGCTTCTGCCCGGATACTTCCGGTACATGCCGTGGGAGAAGGCATCACGCAGGCCTGGATGAGGCGTATCGAGAGCTCTGCCGTGGCAGACTTGGGCGATGTCTCTGACTTCATGCCGGCCTCCCTTGTGGCGCTCCATGGGCTCATGAGCGAGGCCAGAGCCATACGGCAGGTCCAGTTCCCGCATAGCATGGCAGCAGCAGAGCGCGGAAGAAGGAGGCTTGCCTACGACGAGCTCCTGCTCCTGCAGCTTGCGCTCCTGACACGCACGCGGCTCGAATCCGAGGGGCTTGCTCCCGTGCAGCATATCGTGGACGGACCTCGTGTGGCAGCAGTCCGCACAGCGCTTCCCTTTGCCCTTACCGATGAGCAGGATGCTGCCGTATCCGAGATCTTCTCCGACATGGCCTCTCCTCACCTGATGAACCGTCTCCTTCTGGGAGATGTCGGCACCGGCAAGACGGCGGTTGCCGCCGTGGCGATCGGCGCTGTCGCCGATACGGGCACCCAGGCTGCTGTCATGGCACCGACCTCGGTGCTGGCGCGCCAGTATGCAGAGAAGATGGGGCCGGTGCTCGATGAAGCAGGCATCAGGTGGGCGCTCATAACCGGTGCCACGCCCGAAGCTGAGCGCAGGACGGCAACGGAAGGCATCCAGTCGGGAGCCATCACGGCCGTCTTCGGCACGACGGCGATACTCTCCGAAGATGTCAACTTCTCCCATCTCTCGCTTGCCGTGATCGACGAGCAGCACCGCTTCGGCGTGGGGCAGAGGGCGCTTCTTCGCAACAAGGGTGCAGGTGCAGACCTTCTGACCATGACAGCAACGCCGATTCCGAGGACGCTTGCGCTTTCTGTCTACGGCGACCTCTCTGTCTCGAGGATCAGGAAGCGCCCTGTCAAGGGTGCAGGGATAACGACAAAGGTGCTCGCGCCTGAGAATGCCGATCTTGCCTATGGGGCCATACGGGAGGCTGTGGCAAAAGGGCAGCAGGCCTATGTCGTATGCCCGCTGGTCGATGCGAAGGATACGGGAGACGAGCTCGACGACGTGCCCGATGCGATGAAGGCAAAGCCGAAGGAGCTCCATGCGGCAACCGTGACGGCAGAGCGGCTTTCCCGCGATGTCTTTCCCGGCATGCGTGTCGCCCTTCTCCATGGACGCATGTCTGCCCAGGACAAGGATGAGGTGATGGGGCGCTTTGCAGCAGGCGAGATCGATGTGCTCGTCTCGACGACCGTCATCGAGGTCGGCGTCGACGTCCCGAATGCCACCGTCATGATCGTCTTCGATGCAGACCGCTTCGGGTTGGCCACGCTCCATCAGCTGAGAGGCCGTGTCGGCAGAGGCAAGATCTCGGGGCAGGTGTTCCTCGTTGCGGCAGCCAGGAAAGGCTCTCCTGCAAGAAAGCGCCTCTCTGCGCTCGAGAAGAGCTCGGATGGCTTCGAGCTTGCAGAGCTCGACCTCTCGCTCAGGCATGAAGGCGAGCTTCTGGGCTATAGGCAGTCGGGAGGCGTGGCGCTTCGCGTTGCAGACCTGGCCGAGGATACCGATCTTGTGCAGTATGCTTACGTGGATGCGCGCAATGTGGCAGAGGAAGACCCGGCACTGGAAGAGCCTGAGCATGTGCTTCTGGCACAGGAGATGAGGGCACGCTTCGGTGCCTATTTCGAGGAGGTAGAACGGGCGTGAGAGTGGTCGGCGGCATATGGAAGGGGCATCCCCTCGAAGCGCCTCAGGGACGCTCTGTCACGCGCCCGACGACGGATAGGGTGAGGGAAGCCCTGGCCTCCATGATGGAGAGCGCCTTCGGGCTCGACCTCTCGGGCAGGCATGTGCTCGATGCCTTCGGCGGCTCTGGTGCCTTCGGAATCGAGATGCTCTCCCGCGGCATGGAGGAAGCGACCTTCATCGACCAGGACAGGAAGGCAGCAGCCCGCATCAAGCGAAATCTTGCTGCTGTCGGGGCAGGACGCGAGCAGGCCCATGTCATCTCCTCTGCCACGGCCACGGCGATTGCTCGGGGCTCTCTTCCGGGCGCTCCTTTCGATGCGGTCTTTCTCGATCCTCCCTACAAGATGCCGGCAGAAGAGGTTGCGGGCCTTGTCGATCAAGCCAGGAAGCAGGGGATGCTCAAGGAGGGCTGCCTTGTGCTCTATGAGCGCTCTGCCACGGGGGATGCGCTTCCGCTTGCAGGGGCAGAGCTCTTGAAGTCCAAACGCTATGGCTCCACTGCCGTGGAGCTCTGGAAGATAAAGGAGTCATGAATGGCTGCATCATCCACCATCACGCATCTCGTCGTGCCAGGCACGTTCGATCCGGTGACGTATGGCCATATCGACGTGATCTCGCGCGCGCTCAAGATCTGCCCAAGGGTCACGGTCGGTGTCGCACTCTCCCGCGGCAAGCACGGCAATGGCACGATGTTCACGCTCCAGGAGCGTGTCGACCTCGTGAAGCAGGCGCTCGAAGAGGCCAACGTGAGAGAAGGCGTCGATGTGAAGCCGCTCACGGGCCTGCTTGTCGACTTCTGCCATGAGGTAGGGGCTGGCGGCGTTGTCAAGGGCCTGCGCGCGATTACGGATTTTGAATATGAATTGCAGCAGGCAAGCTTGAATTCGCGCCTTGCTCCGGATATAGAAAGTATATTTGTCATGTCGAGTCCGGAATATGGCTATGTGTCGTCTTCGATCGTGCGCGAGCTTGCCTCATTTGGTTCGGATGTGGATCTGCTCGTGCCGCCGAGCGTCTCCTGTGCCTTGAAAGAGCATTTTGCACAGGCACGCTGATACACGAAGGCCGCATGAAGCGGTATTCTGGTACGGAATATGAAGTGATGCCAGAAGGGGCATGCTGCCCCTTGTGTGTCCTGAAAGGAGCCGAGAATGCAGCCAGGTGAGGAAACCGAAAGCCTGCTCGATGAGCTTGAGCAGCTTGTCACGGAGGCGAAGACTCCCCTTACCGGTGGTGGCGGCCGCAAGATCGTGGATGCGAACGACATCTACGAGATCATCGACGATATCCGCCGTGTCTTCCCGACGGAGTTCCAGGAGGCACGCCGCATCGTCAAGGAGCAGCAGGAGACCATCCAGCGTGCGCAGCAGCAGGCGGATTCCATCATCGCCGATGCCCAGCAGCAGGCCATGATCCTGGCAGGCGACCAGGAGGTCGTGAGGATTGCCCAGCAGCAGGCTGACTCCATCCGCGACCAGGCTGCCCAGTACGAGCGCGATACCCGCTACAACGCGGAAGAGTATGCCGACACGGTGCTTGCACACCTCGAGGACAACCTGAAGTCGCTCACGAGCACGGTGACGCGCACGCGCCAGACGCTCTCCGAGTACTCGGGCCCGCGCAACAACACGAACGATGTGCCTTGGTAGCGTGATTGCATGAGCAGAGATTTCAATATCACGATTGCGCTCGATGAGCGCCTGGCCAATCCCGGCGATTCCGTGCCCCAGGTCGGGCATGTGGATATCGACGGCTATAGCCTGGGCGACCATGACTTCGAGCTGCCGGGCGGCTTCGACTACGATGTCGTGCTGACGAATGCCGGCGAAGGCATACTTCTCACGGGCATCTTGAAGGCTCATGTCGTGGGAACCTGCGACCGCTGCCTCGAGCCTGCCGAGTTCGATGTTGCAGGAGAGGTGGACGAGTACTATCTCTTCAAGGCTCCGGACGATGCGGCCGAGCAGGTGAGCGAGGACGAGGATGGGGAAGAGGCAGGCGTCGACTATGCGCTCGTCTCTGACGATTCCACGGTCGATATCACCGATGCCCTCATGGGTGCGCTTCTGATGGATACACCCTACGTCGTGCTCTGCAAGCCTGACTGCAAGGGCCTCTGCCCGACGTGCGGCGCCAACCTGAACGAAGGCGACTGCGGCTGCGCGAAGAAGCGCGAAGAGGAAGAGCTTGCGCAGAACCCGTTCGCCGTTCTGAAAGATCTCCATCTGGACAAGTAGCACCGAATAGGTCCAAGATGTAGAATTGCTGTTCGCGCGCATCGATAGCATGTGCGTGGTATAGTGTCTTATTGTGTGTTTCTGAGGCAAGACCGCCGGTATGCACTCCGGCGTCAGAAGGTCAAAGAGAGGTTAAGATGGCAGTACCTAAGCAGAAAAAGGGTCGCGGCGCCACGCACACTCGTCGTTCGGCCAACAGCAAGCTCGCCGCTCCGGCTCGTTCCATTTGCCCACAGTGCGGCGCACCTAAGCTTCCGCATCACGTGTGCCCGAACTGCGGCTACTACAAGGACCGCGAGGTCGTCGTCACCGAGTAGTTCGCGCTATCCAACAGAGACGTGGCCTGGGAGGCCGGCCCTTCTGGGGCCGGCCTCCTTCCTTATGGGGCCAGGCAAGAGATGGGAGCAGACATGACAGCCATCTGTGTCGATGTGATGGGCTCAGACAAGGGGCCCGAAGTCGTCCTCGAAGGCGTAGCGCAGGCGCTCGCCGCCGATTCCGACCTGACGGTCCTTGTGGCTGGAGCAGACGAGTATGTCACGCCGTTCTGCGAGAAGCATGAAGGAGCAAGTCCGCTGGTGACGACCGAGGTCATCCATATGGACGAGCATCCTGCCAATGCCATCCGCACCAAGAAGGATTCAAGCATCGTGCGCGCATCTGCAGCCGTGCATGCAGGCGAGGCAGAGGGACTCTGCTCCTTCGGCTCCACGGGCGCCGTCCTTACGGCTGCCACCTTCGGTATCGGCCGCATCAAGGGCATCAAGCGCTCGGCGCTCGCATTGCCGTGTCCCGGCGTCGGCGGCCACAAGACCGTGATGCTCGACCTCGGCGCGAACGCCGATGTGAAGCCTGAGGTCATGGTCCAGTTCGCCCATATGGGACGTGCCTATGCAAAGGTGGCGCTCGGCACCGACGATCCGAAGGTGGGCCTCCTCTCGAATGGCTCCGAGGATACGAAGGGCTCCGAGATGGCGCTCGCATACCATGCGGCGCTTGCCGAGGGCAATTGCGGCTTTGTCGGCAATGCCGAGGGCACGGATATCCTGAACGGCACGTTCGATGTGATCGTCACGGATGGCTTCACGGGCAATGTGGCGCTCAAGAGCATCGAGGGCACGGCCAAATTCCTCGTCGCGCAGATCAAGGAGCAGGCAGGCTCTTCCAAGAAGACAGCCATCGGTGCCCTCCTCATGAAGCCCGCCCTCAAGGCTGTGGCATCGGAGCTTTCCGGTGACCGCTACGGCGGTGCGGTCCTTCTGGGCCTTCGCGCTCCTGTCGTGAAGGGCCATGGCTCCTCGAATGCAGCAGCTGTCAAGGCAGCCACGCTTGCCTGCGCAGAGGTCGTGCGCGCCCGTCTGCCGCTCGAGATCCAGCAATCCTGCAGCCTCACGAATGACCGGGTACAATAGGCCTCGTATATCCAGACAAGAGAAAGGCGGAGCTCATGACCCGCGATGAGATTCTTGCAAAGGTGAAGGACATCGTCGCCGACACGATCGACGGCGCCGATGCTTCGAAGATCACAGAAGCCACGACGTTCGAGGACCTCGGTGCAGATTCCTTCGACCGTCTCGAGCTTGTCACGGCCTTCGAGGAAGAGTTCGACGCAACGCTTCCCGACGAGGTGCTTGCGAGCATCGACTCCGTGAAGGATGCTGTCGACGCGATTGAGAAGGTCCTGTAGGTGCAAGAGAACAATTCAGCTGCATACGTAGACGAGCACGTCGCTGCTGCAGAGAAGATGCTTGGCTACCATTTCGAGAACCGTCAGCTCATCGTCTCTGCCATCACGCATCCATCGGCTGTGGAGAACGAGCCTATCTGGGCCTCGTATGAGCGCCTCGAGTTCCTTGGCGACTCCATCCTCGGCGCGATGGTTGCGACCGACCTCTTCGAGAAGTTCCCGAACATGGACGAGGGACAGCTCACGCGCCTCAAGATCTCGCTTGTCTCGGGAGCGACGCTCTCCGAGGTAGGCGAGGCTCTGGGCATCGGCTCTCTCATCATCTTCGGCGAGTCGGAGAAGGGGACGGGTGCCCGTGGCATGCACTCGGCGCTCGAGAACGTCTACGAGTCCATCGTCGGCGCCCTCTACCTCGATGCAGGGTATGAGCGGACGCACATGTTCGTGCGCGATACGCTTTCGCCCTACATGGTGGCAGAGCGTGCACAGCGCCCGCTCTCTCCGAAGAGCAGGCTCCAGGAGGTCACGCAGAAGGACCTCAAGTGCGCTCCGGTCTACAAGCTCGAGAGCGAGGAAGGGCCTGCACACAATCCGACCTTTACGAGTGTCGTGCTTGTGCAGGGCAGCCGCATCGGACGTGGATCCGGCTCCTCGAAGAAGGAGTCCGAGACGGCAGCAGCAGAAGATGCACTGCGCCGTCTCAAAGAGAACTTCCGCAAGCCAATCCAGTAGCAGTCCTTTTCCTCCCGCATCCGAAAGGCTTTCCCACCCGTGTACCTCAAGTCGCTGACCCTCAAGGGCTTCAAATCATTTGCCGACAAGACCAGCATGACATTCGACCCAGGCCTGAATGTCGTGGTGGGACCGAATGGCAGCGGCAAGTCGAATGTCTCCGACTCGATCCTGTGGGTTCTGGGAGAGCAGTCTGCCAAGATGCTCCGTGGCCAGGCTATGGAGGATGTCATCTTCTCCGGCTCCTCGGCCAGACAGCCGGTGAGCATGGCAGAAGTCACGATCGTGCTCGACAACTCGGACCATACACTGCCGATCGACTTCGACGAGGTGGGGATCACCCGTCGCATGTATAGGTCGGGCGAGTCCGAGTATCTGATCAACGGAGCTCCGGCACGTCTTCTCGATATCCAGGACATCCTCCATGACTCGGGACTTGGCAAGGACACCCATTCGATCATCTCTCAGGGAAAGCTCGATTCGGTCCTCGCAAGCAGGCCGGAAGATCGCCGCGAGCTCATCGAGGAAGCTGCCGGCATCTCGAAGCACAGGAGGCGCAAGGAGAGAAGCGAGCGCAAGCTCAAGAGCATGGACCAGAGCCTGACCCGTGCCAAGGATGTGCAGCGCGAGATCACGCGCCAGCTCCGCCCGCTCGAGCGCCAGGTCACGAAGGCACAGAAGAGCCATGAGATCCAGGACCGTCTCTCCGAAGTCACGCAGATCTTGGCTGTGGACGATCTTCGCCAGCTCCAGGCGCAGCATGGAATGCTCCAGCAGCGCCAGAAGGAAGCTGATGCCGCGGTCGACCTCGGCAAGTACCAGCTCCAGAAGAAGACCGACGAGCTCGACCATCTCCAGGCATTGCTCGAGGAGAAGGGCCTTTTCGTAGGCGACCTCGGCGAGCAGCGCCGCCATATGCAGGACATCCAGTCCCATCTCGACTCAGACATCCGCATCCTGGAGGAGAAGGGCAAGAACATGGTCTCCCGCCTCTCCGAGATGAGGTCGAGCCTCTCGTCCATGGAGAAGCAGAAGGCAGATGCCGCACGCGAGCTCTCGGAGATGCAGGGAGATCTCTCTGATGCCCAGGTGCAGACAAACGAGCTCAAGCGTCAGGTACGTGAGCTCACGCCTGAAGTGCAGAACGCAGCCAACAGGCGCCGCGAGCTTGGAAACCGCCAGTCGAAGCTGGTGGGCGAGCAGCGCGCAGCGCAGCGGGAATCCGACCAGGAGACCGTCGCCTATGCGCGTCTCAAGGACCAGATCTCGAATGCCGAGGTCGAGGACCAGATGTATGCAAGCAGGATCTCAAGCCTCGAAGAGACGCTCTCCGTCTGCGAAGAGACGCTTGCAGAGAGGCGCGGACGCAAGGCTGAGCTCGAAGAGGCGAGGACCGCTGCGCAGGAACGTGCAGATGCGGCCCATGAGACGATCCGGAAGAGCCAGGACGAGGCAGCAGATGCACGGCGTACCCTCGAGGATGCACGCCGCAAGCTCTCGCAGGCCGAAGCCTCGCTTTCGGCGCTTCGCTCGGTCGATGCTTCGCAGGAAAGTGCAAGCCCGCTCGCAGGCGCTCTTGCCAAGCGCGGCGATGTGAAGGAGAGGATTGTCTGCCGCCTGGGCGATGCGCTCGATGTGCCGCCTGAGCTCGATGACCTCGTGGAGCGCCTTCTGGGCGACGATATGGCAGCCCTTGTCGTGGAGGATGCTGAGGATGCTGCAACGGTAGCGTCGTCTGCCCTCGGGATCCACGGCGCCAAGGGAACGGCGACGATCGTCTCGAAGAAGGCAGCAGCCACAGAGCTCCCTTCAACAGACGGCGTGGCAGGGATGGCCCTGATCGATTCTGTCCATGCACAGAAGGGTGCAGAGAAGCTGCTCTCCGCTCTTCTCGGCGATGTGCGCATCGTTGACACTGCGCGTGCGGCAATAGAGGCCCATGAGCAGTGGCCTGCCTATACCTTCGTCACGAAGGACGGCGTCACGGTGCTTCCAGACGGACGCTGCGTCGTCGGCTCCGGCCGTGGCGTCGAGCAGGGCGCCCTTGAGCGCAAGCGCCGCATCCGTGCCCTCGAGGACGGCATGGGAGCGCTCGAAGCGGCACAGAAAGAGGCAGAGACCAAGGAGCGCTCGCTCGAGAAGGCGCTGTCCGGTGCCCGCGACAGCGAGGCCAAGGCAAAGGGCGAGCTTGCTCAGACCCGTGCCGAGCTCAGCTCCGTGACCTCTGAGATAGGACGCCTTGAGCAGCAGGCACGCCAGGCAGCATCCGAGAAGGCAGGCGTCGAGAAGCGCCGCGAAGAGGCGAAATCGAAGGTCGAGAAGGCACGCTCCGAGGTGGAGCTCCATCACGGCAAGGCAGACGAGGCAGCTGCCCGCGTGAAGAAGCTCACAGAGGAGCTCGACGACCTCTCGAGCAAGCGCAGCGAGGCATCGCGCGAAGAGTCCGATCTCGAGCGCAAGCTCTCCGACGCGAAGCTCAGGCTCGCGACGGTCACGGAGCGTCTTCGTCATCTCGAGACAAGGACGAACGAGCTCGAGAAGAGGGACAAGACGCTCACAGAGCGCATCGATGCCACAAAGAAGGCGGCAGAGGCGCTCGATGTGCTGCGCGATCGCGTGGACCCGCTCCATCAGCGCTACCGTACCCTCATCGAGGCAGCAGACGAGTGGGGACGTCGTCTCTCCGATCAGGCAAGCCTCGCCGAGGCAGACTCTGAAGACCTCAAGAAGACGATCCACGAAGCGAAGGCAGCAGTCGATGAGGCCTCCGCTGCGCTCGAACGCGCAAAGACCACGTCGCAGGACCTCAAGGTCGAAGGCGGCAAGCTCGAGGTGCAGGTCGAGAACGCGATCAATGCGATTGCACAGACAGGCGCCGTGCTCGAGGAAGCGCTCAATCTCCCGGAGCCTGAGGACAGGGGAGCGCTCGAGGAGGAGCGTGACTCCCTCAAAGCGCAGCTTGCCAAGATCGGCCCGGTGAACGAGGTCGCCATGGATGAGTACACGCAGCTCAAGGAGCGTGCAGACTACATCCACGAGCAGGTGGAGGACCTCGAGAGCGCACGGGCCTCGCTTGCGAAGATCACGGCTGCCATAGAGCGGAAGATGAAGAACCGCTTCCTTGCGGTCTTCGACCAGGTGAACACGAACTTCCAGGACATCTTTGCGATGCTCTTCCCGGGAGGGCATGCCCACATCGAGATGACGGACCCGGACCATCTCTCCGAGACCGGCATCGAGGTCGTGGCGCAGCCTGTGGGCAAGAGGATTGCGAAGATGACGCTCATGAGCGGCGGCGAGAAGTCGCTGACGGCTCTTGCCCTCCTCTTTGCGGTCTACAAGACCCGTACCGTCCCCTTCTATGTCTTCGACGAGGTGGAGGCGGCACTCGACGAATCGAATCTCGGGAAGCTGCTGATGGCAATAGATATCCTGAAGGAATCGACGCAGCTCATCGTCATTTCCCACCAGCGGCGTACGATGGAACAGGCAGATGTCCTGTATGGTGTATCCATGCAGGCGGATGGTGTGAGCCATGTCGTGTCGCAGCGGCTGGATCATGCTACAGGAAAGGTGGTCGATGCCTAAGATGGGACTTTTTGACAGGCTGAAGCATGGCCTCTCCCGCTCGCGCGAGGCCATGAACGAGCTCTTCTACATGGGCGGCGAGGTCGACGAGGAGTTCTGGGAGAACCTCGAAGACACCCTTGTCATGGGCGACATGGGAGCAGAGGTCGCCATGAAGGTCACCGATGACCTGCGCGAGGAAGCGGCACGCAAGAACCTGAAGACAGCGCCGCAGCTGAGGGAAGCCCTCGCCAAGCGCCTTGCCCAGGAGTTTGCGCCTGTGGAGCGCGACCCCTTCACCGATCTTCCATCCGTCGTCCTCTTCGTCGGCATCAACGGTGCCGGCAAGACCACGACCGTGGGCAAGCTTGCGGGAGATGCCCACAGGCATGGAAAGAGCGTCCTCATCGGCGGCGCCGATACGTTCCGTGCTGCTGCCATCGAGCAGCTTGAGGTCTGGGGCACAAGGGTCGACGTGCCGGTCATCACACGCGAGAGGGGAGCAGACCCGGCGTCTGTCTGCTACGACGTCGTCGATACGGCAGAGAAGCAGGGCGCCCAGCTTGTTCTCATCGATACCGCAGGACGTCTCCATACGAGCCCTGAGCTCATGCGCGAGCTTGCCAAGATCGTGAATGTCACAAGGAAGCGGAGCTCCTATCCTGTCTCGGTCGTCCTCGTGATCGATGCCACGACGGGCCAGAATGGCCTTCTCCAGGCCAAGGAATTCAATGATGCCCTCGATGTGGACGGCCTCATCGTCACGAAGCTCGACGGCACGGCAAAGGGCGGCATCGCTGTCGCCATCTCTCATCAGCTGAACCTGCCCATCTACCGCATCGGCGTCGGCGAGGGAGCGGAGGATTTCCAGTCCTTCGATGCCCTGTCGTTCTGCCGTGCGCTTGTGGGAGAGAACGAAGGGAATCGATAGATGTTCAACAGCCTTTCTGACCGCCTGCAGGACACCCTCGACAAGCTGCGCGGCAAGGGCCGCCTGACCGAGGACGACATCAATGTCGCCATGCGCGAGATCCGTATGGCCCTGCTCGAGGCGGATGTCAACTACCGCGTCGTGAAGGACTTCGTTGCCTCCTGCAAGGAGAAGTGCCTCTCGGCCGAGGTCCTGGACTCGCTCACGCCGTCCCAGAACGTCGTGAAGATCGTCCTCGACCAGCTGACGGAGCTCCTCGGCACGACCGAGTCGAAGCTCACGCTTGCCCAGAACAGGACACCCAATGTCATCATGCTCGTCGGCCTCCAGGGCTCCGGCAAGACGACGGCGGCATCGAAGCTTGCCTATCTCTTGAAGGGCCAGGGCCACAAGCCCCTGCTTGCCGCCTGCGATACCCACCGTCCTGCTGCAGCAGACCAGTTGGAGACCTTGGGCAAGGAGATCGGCGTCCCTGTCTACCGTGGTGACGGCAAGGACGCTGTCAAGGTCGCGAAGGAGTCCATCAAGGCTGCTGTCGACGGCATGAACGACATCGTGATCGTCGATACGGCAGGTCGTCTCCAGATTGACGAAGAGATGATGCAGGAGGCTGTCGACATCAAGGATGCGGTCAAGCCCGACCAGATCCTCATGGTTGTCGATGCCATGACCGGCCAGGACATCGTGAACGTCGTCTCGACCTTCGCCGAGCGCGTCGACTTCGACGGTGTGATCATGTCGAAGCTCGACGGCGATGCCCGTGGCGGCGGCGCACTCTCGGTGCGTGCCGTGACCGGCAAGCCCATCAAGTTCGTGTCCATGGGCGAGAAGCCGGATTCTCTCGAGGTCTTCCATCCTGACCGCATGGCAAAGAGGATTCTCGGCATGGGCGATGTCGTGGGCATCATCGAGCAGGCCCAGAAGACGGCTGACGAGCAGTCCATTGCAGATGCCGAGAGGATGCTGCGCGAGGGCTTTACCATGGACGACATGCTGACCCAGATGCAGCAGATCCGCAAGATGGGCGGCGTCAAGAAGATCATCGCATCCCTGCCTGGTGGCGAGCGCATGCTCAAGCAGGCAGGAGACATCGAGGACGAGAAGCAGCTCAAGCGCATCGAGGCCATGATACGGTCGATGACAAAAGAGGAGAGGGCACGGCCCAAGACCATCAATGGCCAGAGGAGGAAGCGCATTGCTGCCGGTTCCGGCAGGACTGTCCAGGAAGTGAATCAGCTTCTCAAGCAGTGGAGCGAGATGAACAAGATGATGGGCAAGATGCGCCAGATGAGCCAGCAGGCTTCGAAGAACGGCAAGATCTCCAACCGCCAGCTTCAGCAGATGATGAGGCAGGCACAGGGCATGGGCGGCATGCCTGGAATGGGCGGCATGCCCGGCATGGGCCGTGGCGGCAATCGTGCTTCCAGAAGGCGCGGCTGGTAGCTCGTACCTCATGCTCAACTGCATATAAAGCGTTTGGTCAGAGCCTCCCATGCTGGGAGGCTCTTCCTGTTAGATTCCCGACAGCGCGAATACCTATTTCTGTCTGGCTCATGGTTTAGAGTGCTGTATGAAAGCGGGACTCCTATCGATATGCCTACTGCAGCGGGTGATGAGGATGTCGGAAGAAGCAAAGGTACAGCATGTGCTCTCCAAACAGGCACGTTCCCTCTGGGGCAAGACAGGCGAGCCCAATGAAGAGGGCGATCCGACCTGGCTTCCACTTTCTGTCCATCTGAGCGATGCTTCTGGCATTGCAGGCAAGCTTTGGGATCAATGGCTCCCGAAATTGACACGCAAAGTCATTGCTGGGGCATTTGATGGAGACGAGCAGCTTGCGAGGGCTTTCGTCATCTTCATCTGCGGGGCTCATGATGTCGGAAAGGCAACTCCGATCTTCGAGGCGAAAACCGATCTGCGGAGCATGCCGGAAGAGGCTGGCCTGCATGTTCGAGAGACCTTACGAAATGAGAAAGATCCGACACACCCTATAGCCGGCGAGATTATCCTTGCCGATTACCTCGAATCCAAGGTCTTCGGCGAAGAAGAGCAGCAGGATTCCTGGCACTGCAAGAGACAGATAGACGCCATCGCAAGCATCATCGGTGCTCATCATGGCAACTTCCCCAGCCTTTCCCGCATCAGCGATGGAGAAGGCAAGCTGGTGGAGCTTGGATGGACAGAAAGCGCCGGCAATTGGAAGGAAGTCCAGAACGAGCTCATCGATCATGCCCTGAGCATGGCAGGTATCGATGAAGCGCATCTCCGGAGAATTGCCCATCACCATCTGACTGTGGCTACAGAGAGCCTGGTAGACGGTTTCCTCATCATGGCAGACTGGCTGGCAAGCAACCAGGACCTTTTCCCTACCTGCTCTGTCTATGACTCGATTGGCGATGAAAAGCTGAAGGGAAGAGTTGATAGAGCCTGGCAGAACGCATCGATACTTCCGTCATGGAATGAAGAGCCTCCTGTCGTGCAGCCGTTCGAAGAATACTTCGCATCGAGATTCAATCTTCCTGCAGGGGCGCATGCACGGCCTGTGCAGGTCGCTGCTGCAAAGATTGCTTGGGAGACGAAAGATCCCGGACTCCTCATCATCGAAGCTCCTATGGGAGAGGGAAAGACGGAGGCAGCTCTTGCTGCTGCAGAGCTTATGGCATATCGCTGCGGCATGGGCGGCGTCTGCGTGGCTCTGCCGACCATGGCAACGACCGATGCAATGTTTAGTCGTGTCGATGAATGGCTTGACCGTCTTCCTCAAGCAGAAGGAGGGGATGAGAAAAGCATCTATCTGGCACATGGCAAATCGCGGCTGAACGAGCAATTCCAGGGCATCATCAGAGAATCTTGGAGAGCGTCCCGCAAGGTCCATACAGACGATGATGGCAAAGCGGATGGTGTGACAATCTCTGAATGGATGCTGGGACGCAAGCGTGGCATGCTTTCAAACTTTGTGGTCTGCACGGTCGACCAGGTACTCATGGGAGCTCTCTGCATGAGGCATCTGTCCCTTCGCCAGCTTGCCATAACGAACAAGGTCGTCATCATCGACGAGTGTCATGCTTACGACCTCTATATGCGCCAGTATCTCGAACGGCTTCTGGAGTGGCTAGGATTCTGGCACGTGCCAGCAATACTGCTCTCAGCCACATTGCCTATTGGCCAGCAAGAGAGCATGGTCAGATCATATCTTTCTGGCAGAGGGGCAGCTGATGGGCCTGCAGATAACAAGTCCGCAAAACCGTTGCCTCCATATCTCAGGAAGAAATTGGCCTCTGCTGTTTCTGATGAATCAGCCGCTGCGGATGAACCTGCACTCGGCGCATATCCGCTTCTGACCTATACGGAGGGGCTAAAAGAGAAGTGGACTGAAGTTCCAGCATCTGGACGCAGTGTCACCGTCAGTGCCGAGTTTATCGGAGACGATATCGAGACTCTTGCAGAGACATTGAAGCAGCTCCTCAAGGATGGAGGCTGCGTGGGCATCATCTGCGATACGGTAGGTCGCGCACAGGCGGCAGAGCGGGTGCTTTCTGGATGCTTCGGACAGGATGCAGTTGTACTGGATCATTCCCGGTTCATGGATATAGATCGTTTTGCAAGAGAGAAGAGCCTGAGGGATAAGCTGGGTCCCGAGGCAACTGTCGAGAATGGCATGAGACCTGCCCTTCTTGTCGTTGTCGGGACACAGGTTCTCGAACAGTCGCTCGATATCGATTTCGATGTGCTCATAAGCGATATTGCACCAATTGACCTGTTGCTGCAGCGCTTGGGCAGAACGCACAGGCATGCAAGAGGAGCTGCAGAATGCAGTCGCCCAGAGCCGCTGAGACGGGCACGGTGCCTCATCAGGGGCATTTCCGAATGGAGCGAGGATGGTCCGAAATTCGCATTGGGGGTAGCAAACGTATATGACCAGGCGACGCTGCTTGAAAGCGTTGCGATGCTGGGGATGGCAGATGAAAGGGCAGACACGGAAATTTCTTTGCCACATGACATACCGCGGCTGGTCAGGACTGCATACTCCGATGCAGTGAAGGCGCTCATCCCAGATGCATGGATGGCGAGGTATGAGAAAGCCTGCAAAGAAAGATCGAAAAAGAACGAGGGAAAGACGGAAAGGGCGCAGACATACCTGCTGCATGATGTTGCTAAAGTTGCAAAAAACGATGGCAGCCTGATCGAGCTTGCCGAATCTCAGCAGGTGCTGGAAGAAGATCCAAGAGACTCCGACAAAGGCCAACGTGCTGTCCGCGATACGCAGGAAACTGTCGAAGTGCTGCTGGTTAGAGAGACAGAGGATGGCGGCATCGCCCTCATGCCCTGGGTTGGCAGCAAGGATGTGCCAAAGGGAGCGCAGCTTCCCTGTGACTGCGAGCCGGAACGTGCAGCGGCATCGCTCTTGCTGCAGTGCGCCGTAAGACTGCCTCTTTCTATCTGCCCGCTCAAGGACATCGACAACGTTATCCATGAGCTAGAAGACAAATCGTGGCCATACGTATCATGCTGGCAGCAGTCTCCATGGCTCGCCGGACAGCTTCTTCTTGTCATGCATCAGGGGGAGAATAGCGAGTATCAGACTGAGCTCAATGGCAAGGTCTTGGAGTATTCCCTTCATAGCGGTTTGGCTACCGTTCGCGGATAGAATTACATTCACATAACAGTTGAGTTTATATTTATAGCTAGCAAAGCGATAACTTCTGATGAGGGGAGGCGGATATGGACTTGTTCCCTTGAGATGCTGGGGATGACCCGTGTTATGTGAAGGGTCGCAAGTGTTCCCCGCATCGGCGGGGTTGATGAGTTAAACGGTCTGAAAGAGAGGAGGAAGTATGACAGACCAGAAGCAAGAGCCATCGTTCGATCTTTGCATGGACGCATGGATGCCAGCGGTGTATCTGGATGGAAGCTTGGGAGAAATCTCGCTCAAAACGGCTTTCGAGGAAGCAGATTCTATCAAAGAGCTGTCAGGCGACATCCCAGAACAAGTCCTGCCTATATACAGAATGATGCTGGCAGTTCTTTACCGTGCCTATCCTTTGCCGGAAGGAGACGATGAAAAAAGTCTTCTGAAGACTTGGGGAGAGATTTGGCAAGCTGGACATTTTGATATGGAGCCCATCTGCCAGTACCTCGACTTTTTCAAGGACAGGTTCGATCTCTTTGACAGCCAGCATCCGTTCTATCAGACTCCCGGTCTTGTCTACTCAGGCAAGGATTCGGACGGGGTCGGAGAGCTGGTTGCAGATGTTCCCAAGGATGACAAGTACCTGTTTTCCATGAGGGATAAGGGCACGCTCGAAAGTCTGAGTTTCGCAGAAGCTGCGAGGTGGCTGATCTTCCAGCAGTCATATGCGACAGCAGGAATCAAGCCTGCTGTTGTTGGCAACACTCATGTGAAGTCAGGAAAGGTCTATGCTCCGAAAGGCTCTGTTGGAACTGGAATGCTGGGGGCAGAAGGCGGCATCTTCCTTGAGGGACATTCGCTCTTTGAGACGCTGATGCTCAATTGGGTGCTCTATGATTCCAACCGGAAGTCCACTCCAATCGTAGGGGATGAAAAGGATATTCCTGCGTGGGAGCTCGATTCACATAGCTTCGATCTCAAAGACGCAAAGCCGGGCGAGCCCTGCGGTCCTGCTCAGGCGTATACCTGGCAGTCGCGAAGGATGCGTCTCATCCCCTCAGCAGACGGAAAACGCGTCACCGGCGTCATCAGCTGCTACGGCGATATTCCAAGCGTTCTGAATGCAGATGCCGCTGAACCTATGACAGCCTGGAGAAGGAGCGAGGCACAGCAGAAGCGTCTTGGCCTTCCCGTTCCTCCTCGCATGCCGCAAGTGCATGATTCTTCGAGATCCATTTGGAGAGGTCTTAGTTCGATTGTCTCTGCTGAAGGAGATGATTTGCGGCCTGGCGTTGTCAGGTGGGCAGAGCTGCTGCGTTCGGTGCATGCAATAGATGACCATGATCTGCCGGTGCTCGCAATACATGCACAGGGGATGACATATGGCACTCAAAGCAGCGTCTTCTCGGATGCCATAGACGATGTGTTCGATATGAGCTCATCCCTGCTGTCTCATGATGCCGCTTCATGCAAGAGAGCTGTAGAGGTGGTGGACCTAGTCGATCAGTCTGTAGGTGCACTGGTAAACTTCGTTTCCAATCTACAGCGTGCAGCGGGCGATAAGGCAGCAAAAGATGTTGCGCGAGCTGAGCGCGAGAAGGTTCGAGAGCTTGCATACAGCGAGCTTGATTCGATATGCCGCAGCCGGCTTGCGCACTTTCCGAGCAACCAGGAAGAAGCCTATGACTTCAGCGAATCCTGGAAGCAGGAAGTTCATTTCAAGCTGCTGAGCATCGCGAATGGCTACGTGCAGTCCTCCCAGCGTTCGTTCTTTGACGAGCATGAGGGCATGACTGCCGGACGGGCTGTTGCCATCCTTCACGGCAGCCTAAACAAGATCCTGGGAAAACCGAACGTCGCTGCGGAAGGCACGAATGCCAACGCGGCTGTTTCGGATGCGAAAGGGGCGTGATGTCATGTTCATATCAACATGTGCAAAGACACTTGGCATATGCGTCAATCGCAAAGTCGGAGGCTTGCAGTCAGCCTATCTGGCAGGCTCCTCTTCGGCGCGTGCGAGCCTGGCGCGTCTCCGCAAGACCGACCAGCAGGGAGGAGCACCCTGGATTGTCGTAGGAGAGGAACTCTTCGAGGATTTGCCTGATTTGGGATACGGACCAGCAGTCGAGCACAAGGAGCTGCTCAGCATACGTGCATCTCTCAGATACTATGCAATGCTCCAGCAATCGAAGAAATATCCTGTTGCTCTGATTGGCTCCAAGGGAAACGAGGGTACTTTCGGTTCGGCATGCGGACGCATTGCATCGGGAGATGACAAAGGCGCTCCCGGCGTCAGGAGACGTATGGCTGTGCTGGAATCAGCAACAGACTTCAATTCTCTCGAGAATGGAATTCGGGCTCTGATACAGCTCATGCATGCGGCAGATAGCCAGATTCAGCTTGATTTCGGCAGGTTGGCCGGCGATTTGCTCAAGCTCCAGTTCGAAGATATGCGGCAGGAAGTCTTCGAGGCATGGGCGAGAGATTATTATCGCGTCGGATCTTCGACGAGCACAAAGAATGACAAAGAAGAATAGCGGGAGGCAACCATGTTTGTTGATATCTATGCAATCCAGAATGTACCGCCCTGTGACATCAATCGCGACGATACCGGTACGCCGAAGACGGCAATCTACGGTGGCTATCTGCGGTCTCGTGTTTCCAGCCAGGCATGGAAGCATGCCATGCGCGAAGAGTTCTCCAAGCACGTGGATGGCTCCCAGCTTGGGGTCAGGTCGAAGCATGCGGTCGCGCTGATTGCGGATGAGATCGTGAAGCAGCGTCCGGAACTTGCCGATCTTGCAGAGTCGATGGCTACTGATGTCCTCAAGATCACAGGGGTGAAGGTTGAGGAGTCAAAGCGCAAGGGCCAGGATCAGGGCACCTCAGTCACGCAGTATCTGATCTTCATCGCCCGTTCGGAGATTAGCAAGCTCGCAGCTATTGCCATCAAGGCGCATGATAGCGGAGATGATCTTACGAAGCCGAGCAAGGAACTGAAGAAGCAGGTGTCGAGCGCTTTCCACGGAGTGCAGGCGCTGGACATCGCGCTCTTCGGCAGGATGCTTGCCGATGCGCCTGACCTGAACACCGATGCTAGCGCGCAGGTTGCCCACGCCATATCGGTGGACAAGATTTCGCAGGAGTTCGATTACTTCACTGCTGTCGATGATATTGCAGCGGAAGACAATGCAGGCGCTGCAATGCTGGATACCATTGGCTTCAATTCCTCTACGCTCTACCGCTACGCAACGGTGAATCTTGACACTCTTGAGCAGCAGCTTGGTGGTGCAGATGCTACCTCTGCAGCAACGAAGGCGTTCCTGGATGCGTTTGTGACCGCTATGCCGACAGGCAAGCAGAATACGTTCGCGAACAGGACGCTTCCAAGCGCTGTTCTCGTTGCGCTGCGCAAGGACCAGCCAGTAAATGGTGTTGCAGCCTTCGAAGAGCCGGTCAGCGCCAAGGAAGGAACTTCAATCTCTAGGCAGGCAGAGGATAAGCTTGCGAAGACGCTCGTGCAGATTTCTGGTGCATACGGAGACGCTCCTGCTGCAGCATGGTGGACTGCCGTGGATGGAGGAACGGAGGCGCTCCAGGACTTCGGGGCTGGTTGTTCGTTCCCTGAGATGCTGGATCAGGTCGAAGCTAGCGTAAAGAACGTGCTGGCTGGTGGTGAAGCATAATGACGGTATTGCTGCTCAGACTTTCTGGGCCAATGCAGTCATGGGGCGATTCTTCGCGCTTTGTGCGCAGGACGACGCGCAATGAACCGACAAAGAGCGGAGTCATCGGATTGATGGCTGCTGCGCTTGGACGGTCAAGGGAAGACAGCGTCGAGGACTTGGCTGCACTCGAATTCGGAGTTCGTGCCGATCAGCCTGGAAACCTGATTGTTGACTTTCAGACCGAGAAGACGCTCGGCGATGCAGGAAAAAGCATGCCGCTTTCGTACAGATATTATCTGTCCGATGCGAAGTTTCTGGCTGCACTGGGCGGAGATGACGAACTGCTCAAGGATATCGATGCGGCATTGAAGCATCCCTGCTGGCCGCTTTACCTTGGCAGGCGCTCTTGTCCTCCTGATGGCCCGGTGTCGCTTGGCCTCTATGAGGAATATGAAGGCGTGAGAGATGCTCTTGGGAAAGCTCCGTGGCTTGCATCTCAGGCTTACAGGAAAAAGCACTCGCGTACACGGGAACTGGAAGCAGTATGCGATGCCAAGGCTGATGAGGAAGGAATCAGTCAGGCCGATATTCCGATTACCTTTAGCGGCAGTGGCCGCAAGTATGCAAACAGGAAGACATGGCGCTGCCGGATAGAGATATCCGGCCTCGAGGGCGAAACTGCTCCCCGCAAGGATGGAACAGACAAGCAGCCTATTGAGTTTCACGGCAGCCATGATCCAATGAGCTTCTTCTGAGAGGAGGTGCCAACGTGTATATCTCACGTATGCCGCTGAATATCGCTCGCATGCAGGCCGTACAGCTTGTGAATTCGCCATACAAGATGCACGCCGCCATCGAACAGGCTTTCCCGCCGAATGCGCTTCGCAGCGATGACTCAGGTCGCATTCTTTGGAGAATCGATTCTACGAAGAACGCGAAGGATGGTGCATGGCTCTATGTCGTGAGTCCCTCTAAGCCAGACTTTACGCATATAGTCGAACAGGCTGGCTGGCCTTCTACGACAGGCTGGGAGACGAAGGACTACTCTCCTGTGCTTGATTCCCTTGCTGCAGGACAGGTATGGCAGTTCCGTCTCAAGGCAAACCCTGCGAGAAAGGTCATGCAGAATCAGGGAAGAAGGCCCAACGACAAAGTGGTCGGCACCATCCAAGGCCATGTGACAGTCGAGCAGCAGCTGACCTGGCTGATGGACCGCTGCGAGAAGCATGGCTTCGAAATTGCAACAGACAGCGATGGGAATCGAATCATCACTGTTACCCATCGAAGCATCGAGCGCTACAAGCATCGGGACGGCAAGGTCACAATCAATACAGCGGTATTTGATGGAGTGCTGATAGTGAGGGATTCGGAGCTGTTCCGCAAGTCTCTGTGCTGCGGCATTGGCAGGGCCAAGGGATTTGGATGTGGCCTGATGACAATAGCGCCATTGCACTGAGCGACTGAAACATATTGAAAGACAGGAGGAGCGCCTATGTCTGACGAGAACGCAGGATCGAGGTCGTCGGCGAAAAGAGGTGCTCCTCCTCCTGATATTGCGGACCTTGCAAGAGTCGAGGATCGCATCTCGTTTCTGTATTTCGAGCATTGCAAGATCAACCGAGCAGACAATGCCATTACCGTACGAAATGACCAGGGTACGACATATGTGCCCTCAGCCATTCTCAGCGTCCTCATGCTGGGGCCGGGCACAGATATCACGCATGATGCTATGAAGCTCATAGGGGAGAGCGGCGTGTCAGTGGTATGGGTCGGTGAACGAGGCATCCGGATGTATGCCTTCGGACAGCCTCTGACTCATTCGAGCGCTCTTCTGCAGCAGCAGGCAAAGCTTGTTTCGAATACTCGAACCAGACTTGCTGTGGCACGAAAGATGTACTCCATGCGCTTTGCTGGCGAGGACGTCAGCAAGCTGACTATGGCGCAGCTGAGAGGGCGAGAAGGCGTACGAGTCAGACGCGTGTACAAGAAATGGTCTCAGGAAACTGGCGTGGCATGGGACCAGCGCACCTATAATCCAGTCGATTTCGACGATGCGACAGAGATCAACAAGGCTCTTTCTGCGGCGCATGTCTGTCTGTATGCACTTGCGTATTCGGCCATAGTGGCGCTGGGATGCTCTCCGGGGCTTGGCTTTGTGCATACAGGCCATGAGAAATCATTTGTCTATGACATTGCGGATTTGTACAAGGCTGAAATATCTATTCCTGTTGCCTTCAAGACTGCCGCAGAGCATCCAGACGATATTGGAGCCGAAACGAGGCGCAACATGCGCGATGAAATCTATGACCTGAGCATCCTGTCGAGGATGGTGCACGACATAAAGGGGCTTCTGCTCGCCGGCGATGCTGACGGCAAGGCAGGGGATATCGATCCATCATCCAATCATCTTGGCTTGTGGGATGAAAAGACAGGCGAAGTGCCTGCTGGCAAATCCTATGCGGCATATTCTGCTGATGGATCAGAAGGCGATGACAGATGATCGTTATTGCTCTTACTGCTTGTCCGGTCGGTCTAAGAGGGGATCTGACACGGTGGCTGCTCGAGATATCTCCTGGCGTATTCGTAGGTGACGTTTCGGCACGTGTGAGAGTGGCCTTGTGGGACCGTGTAATTAGCATGGTGAGAAACGGTCGGGCAATTATGGCGTACTCAGCAAGCAACGAGCAGCATCTCGCGTTTGAGACATTTCAGCCTGACTGGGAACCAGTGGATGTGGAAGGAGTTGAGCTCATCAGAAAACCATCCGGAACAGAAGATGCTCCGATGTTTGGCGCACCTCCAAAAGCTTGGAGCAATGCAAGTAAATACCATATGGCACGAAGACATTGAGGGAAGCTGGCTAGTGGTAAAGATAAGACACTAATCAGATTGCCAGGACGTTCCTTGATAGTTGAATAGAAATGACTGAGTCATGCTAGAATTACGCAGGTTCTTAAGTGTGCTCCCCGCACGAGCGGGGATGATCCCTCGCCGTTGAGCGTGCGCCGCGCAAGATCGTCGTGCTCCCCGCACGAGCGGGGATGATCCCCTGCCCCATCTTCTGGCCGCCTAGATCGCAGGGTGCTCCCCGCACGAGCGGGGATGATCCCTTCGCGCCGGATGCCGTCTGGCTTATCGTGAAGTGCTCCCCGCACGAGCGGGGATGATCCCTGGAAGGTAAGGATTCGTAACCGCAATTTCTGGTGCTCCCCGCACGAGCGGGGATGATCCCTCGTGGCCGCACTCGGTGCACTCCCACAAGATGTGCTCCCCGCACGAGCGGGGATGATCCACCGCTGGTGCGCCTAAGGCCACGGCGCGCCCCGTGCTCCCCGCACGAGCGGGGATGATCCCGCCCAGAGCGAGCCGAGGTAGGCGCGGAGCTTGTGCTCCCCGCACGAGCGGGGATGATCCCCAGCGCTTTAGGTAGGCGTAGTCATCTGGAAGGTGCTCCCCGCACGAGCGGGGATGATCCCCTATTACGGACCTTCTGGCTTGGAATACCGTCGTGCTCCCCGCACGAGCGGGGATGATCCTGGGTGCAATGGCACCTCCCTTCCGCGGTCATGGTGCTCCCCGCACGAGCGGGGATGATCCGGGGACAGGTGGATCTGGACGGCGATAGAGACAGTGCTCCCCGCACGAGCGGGGATGATCCCAAGGACGGCGAGGGCAGATGGACAACCTATTAGTGCTCCCCGCACGAGCGGGGATGATCCTACGATCTTTCGGAGCTGGAAGATATCGGAGACGTGCTCCCCGCACGAGCGGGGATGATCCTGCGACTAACCGCATGCTTGCGGCAGCGCTCCAGTGCTCCCCGCACGAGCGGGGATGATCCCGATGAGCAGATCAAGAGGTACGAGGACGCAGGGTGCTCCCCGCACGAGCGGGGATGATCCTTGCCGGTGAATTCTGCGAGCATCTGGGCTCCTGTGCTCCCCGCACGAGCGGGGATGATTCCACGATCGCCGTGCTTTCCGCTACGAGCACCGAGTGCTCCCCGCACGAGCGGGGATGATCCGGACGTCGAGCGTGACGGTACGCGAGGAATAGAGTGCTCCCCGCACGAGCGGGGATGATCCCAACTCGGGCGAGGGCAGATGGGGAAGATTCGCGTGCTCCCCGCACGAGCGGGGATGATCCCGTGGCTGCACAGGGGGCGACGCTCTGCCTGGAGTGCTCCCCGCACGAGCGGGGATGATCCCGACTGCTCTCCGTAGTGCTTTCGCTTGCAGTAGTGCTCCCCGCACGAGCGGGGATGATCCTCCATTCCTGGCAGGTCCTCGAGATCGCGGACCGTGCTCCCCGCACGAGCGGGGATGATCCCAAACCAAAGAGACTCGGCACGTCGTTCGAGCGGTGCTCCCCGCACGAGCGGGGATGATCCCATCTGCACATGAAGCCTGCTGCCCGAGCCGGTGTGCTCCCCGCACGAGCGGGGATGATCCGACCGAGGTGGATGAGAAGACCGGCGCGATCACGTGCTCCCCGCACGAGCGGGGATGATCCTGCCGAGCCGAGGGCCTGCACGCCCGAGACCATGTGCTCCCCGCACGAGCGGGGATGATCCGGACGGTATGTCGATGGGCACGTCGACCTGTCCGTGCTCCCCGCACGAGCGGGGATGATCCCGCAGACGGCACCCGCACGATCATAGGCCCGCAGTGCTCCCCGCACGAGCGGGGATGATTCTGCCGTGAGCGTAGGCACCGGGCCGGAGCTGCCGTGCTCCCCGCACGAGCGGGGATGATCCTGTGAGCTTGGAGCCGTCAGCCGGGATGCCGGAGTGCTCCCCGCACGAGCGGGGATGATCCTGCCGCGTGCGAGCTCGGTGCTAGGTTCTATGAGTGCTCCCCGCACGAGCGGGGATGATCCTCGCCCGGCACGAGACCGACGAGGTCTGGATGCGTGCTCCCCGCACGAGCGGGGATGATCCGAGAAGGCGCAGGAGGTCGAGGCCAGGGTCATAGTGCTCCCCGCACGAGCGGGGATGATCCTACTACAGGCTCCACCCGAAAGCCAACCTCGGCAGTGCTCCCCGCACGAGCGGGGATGATCCCTCCTTGATGCTAGCGGCCACCGCATCGACAGCGTGCTCCCCGCACGAGCGGGGATGATCCCAACCAGATCTTCTACCTGCGCGACTACAGCAGGTGCTCCCCGCACGAGCGGGGATGATCCCAACCAGCTCTTCTACGTGCGCGACTACACCAGGTGCTCCCCGCACGAGCGGGGATGATCCCATATGCCTCAGCAAGGACGAGACGAGCTCGACGTGCTCCCCGCACGAGCGGGGATGATCCCGACGTGGAGCCACCCACCCCCGACGTCCTGATGTGCTCCCCGCACGAGCGGGGATGATCCGACCTTTCGGAGCTGGAAGATCTCGGCGATGGCGTGCTCCCCGCACGAGCGGGGATGATCCTGCCACGAACCGCATGCTTGCGTCAGCGCTCCAGTGCTCCCCGCACGAGCGGGGATGATCCCCCCGCCGTGACGGAGTACAACAAGACCACGGAGTGCTCCCCGCACGAGCGGGGATGATCCTTGTCCGCCGAGATCGTCTTCCGCGACGATGGGGTGCTCCCCGCACGAGCGGGGATGATCCGTACGAGGACGCAGGCTTCAGGCGCTGGACAAAGTGCTCCCCGCACGAGCGGGGATGATCCCCAGTCAGCCATGATCCTCCTATCCTGCCCACAGTGCTCCCCGCACGAGCGGGGATGATCCCGGCTCAGCCCTGCAACGCTTAGCGATGGAATTGTGCTCCCCGCACGAGCGGGGATGATCCCTCATGGCCGCACTCCGTGCACTCCCAGAGGATGTGCTCCCCGCACGAGCGGGGATGATCCCGAGGACGGCAAGCTCGACTATGCGGCACTCTAGTGCTCCCCGCACGAGCGGGGATGATCCTCTAGAGAAAAAAGATTAGACTAGCTTTAGCAAGTGCTCCCCGCACGAGCGGGGATGATCCCCTGTCGTGCCGCGATGTGCTCGAGAAGATCGCGTGCTCCCCGCACGAGCGGGGATGATCCCCGCCACATATGCCACCAAGACCGAGGTTGACGGTGCTCCCCGCACGAGCGGGGATGATCCCTCGGCAAGCGTCCTCTTCTCTTCTTCCATCTGGTGCTCCCCGCACGAGCGGGGATGATCCCTGGCGAAGGATCCCAGCAGACTGAGGAGGCAAGTGCTCCCCGCACGAGCGGGGATGATCCTAAACACCATGCGGACATACATCGACAGCGAATGTGCTCCCCGCACGAGCGGGGATGATTCTCGGCAAGCCATGGAAGCGCCGAGATCATCTTCGTGCTCCCCGCACGAGCGGGGATGATCCTCGACCGCAAGTGCCGATGGATTGCCGGACTCAGTGCTCCCCGCACGAGCGGGGATGATCCCCTGCATGCATCCATCGCGGATATCCGCGAAGAGTGCTCCCCGCACGAGCGGGGATGATCCCTCCTCGAGAGCCACGTCTGAATCGGCAAGCCAGTGCTCCCCGCACGAGCGGGGATGATCCCCCCACGATGGTCGCAAGCAGGCTTAACGAGGAGTGCTCCCCGCACGAGCGGGGATGATCCCGAGATGCTCTCCTGAGAGGTGATGCCAATTGGGTGCTCCCCGCACGAGCGGGGATGATCCCTCGCCATTGATGGCACGCCTTGCAAGATCGTCGTGCTCCCCGCACGAGCGGGGATGATCCCAGCGCTTCACAATTGATTCCCAGACATGGTACGTGCTCCCCGCACGAGCGGGGATGATCCCGTCCGCTCAGGGCATCAACGCCGATGGGAGAGGTGCTCCCCGCACGAGCGGGGATGATCCTATCGCGAAGCTCGTGCTCGACGCCCTGAACAGGTGCTCCCCGCACGAGCGGGGATGATCCCGATGGACGTTAGTCTAACTAACGAACTTGCTGGTGCTCCCCGCACGAGCGGGGATGATCCATGGCAAAGAGCGAGGGACCATACTTCGGCATCGTGCTCCCCGCACGAGCGGGGATGATCCCGGTATGTACTCGTCGTAAAGGTCTGCCTGCATGTGCTCCCCGCACGAGCGGGGATGATCCTGCCACAGACACGCCCCGGCGATGGTGCATATAGTGCTCCCCGCACGAGCGGGGATGATCCCCGCACCGAATGCGGCTCGAGCGTGAAATCCTCGTGCTCCCCGCACGAGCGGGGATGATCCCGTCTTGAACGAAAAGCTTGAGCAGCAGAAGCAGTGCTCCCCGCACGAGCGGGGATGATCCTCTGGTTGCATATCGCTCAAGATCCAGAGCGCTGTGCTCCCCGCACGAGCGGGGATGATCCTGGAGGAATGCGGATGAATAGTGCGAAATGGCTGAGGACCTCCGGCATAACCGCAGGAATTCCTGTCGCCGCTCCGCTGCATCATATGGATGAACGGCTGATGCATCCGGAAGAGCGGAGGAAGCAATGGCGAAGGGCCATGCAGGCGG
>Ga0214925_100194_pt1 | contig 47670 bp, 58 predicted proteins | sample Stichaenrichment_FD_168299 | JGI IMG/M metagenome (GOLD analysis project Ga0214925, IMG submission 168299) | Xylose enriched microbial communities from anaerobic bioreactor in Madison, Wisconsin, United States - 63SRT | ecosystem: Engineered > Bioreactor > Anaerobic > Unclassified | place: USA... | reverse complement strand
TGGAATGATAAAATAGTGGTGCTCATCAAGGTCCTTCTTTCTAATGGATTGTGTGGTAACACCATTAAAGACCTTGATGGGTTTTTCTGTCCACTTAAATGTTCAATTTAAATTTTACAATCTGCCTTATTAAAAACGGAGGCCTGATATAATGGAAAAAAATCCACTGGTAACTGAGCTTTATCGATTAGCAACAGAAAATGATAAGATTGCGGTTTACCTCGCCAATACTGAGAAGCATTTGACGTTACGAAGTGTGGCGGCTGAACGAACTGACGTTGTGTTAGGAACTACTTGGAATGGGACGGCAGTTGTTATTAATCCAACCAATATCTTATACGCAACACCCGTTAAATAACTAAAACCGGTTGCTAGTTGATGCTGACGACCGGTTTTAGTTATCTGGATTTAGTGATACTGGGTTGAAACAATGCAGTTTGGTGATGCTGCTTGCCTGAATACCTATTTCCAGTGTTTTTCGAACATTTAATTGACTAGCCTGACACTCAAATTAGACTTTACTTTCTTTCATTTCCAAATATAGCTGTACTGCTTAACCAAGATATACTGACGACTCCCCTAAACTCATTTTGGTTTTCTTACCAATGAGAAAGACATCTGCATAATGAGAGTGGCTACTATTTTTCTTTAGCAGAACTGTTCGTTTCTTTCCAGAAACCTTCCGCTTAGTTACTTTGTAATTAGGGTTATTGTTCCCTGTATAACCGATCTGATACCATCCCTTGGATTTCTTAATAACTTGCAAATCTTTCCCAGAAATTTTGTGATGAAAGGCTTTGCTACCAGAGTCCATCGCATGGCTCTTTAATTTTATGAACATTGGATCCTTAACGTTTTTTAGCGGCTGATACCACTCATGCCTAAGTGACTTAGGAACCGTACTACTGGCCTCAGCAGCATAACCCGTCACCATGCAAAATGCCAGAGCAGTTGTTAAAACCAACACAATAGTCTTCGTAATCTTATTCATCCTTATCTCCCTGTATACAGATTTACTATTTAAAACTTACCTAAAATAGATTTTGTTGTCAATGATTTCCCAGATATTGGATATAACATTTGCAATAATCAGTCCTTGACGATGCAACAATGTCGTTCATATCTGATGAGCGTAGGATGTAGGCTACGTTAAAGAACAGTAATCTTCTGGACGATTATTATCTCGTGTATCCATTTATTACCGCTAATGGATAATTTTTAGGAGCTATTAAGTGACCAAGTTAAGAGTGTTCTAAAAACGTTCTCAATTCATATATTTTCTCCTACTTTTTAACGAGTTATAAAAAATAGGAACCTCGCTAAACGTTGATTTAACGGGATTCCTATTTTTATTATACTTCTTACGCGGTTTAAAAAGGAGAGTACAGGATTTCGAGTAGGCTCAATCAACCGCTATAGAGCGGTTCTCGTAGCATCATAAAACAGAATGTGTACCATTTGTGCACCAAAACCTAGCCGGGTAATTACATAAAGTTTAAAATGATTTCTACGGTTTATGCTTTTTGCGTTTTTTATATGGCTTAAAAACATCAATACTATGAATAGATGCAAATCCAATTGAAGTCGCCCGTGTGCCTTCATGATCAATAATTCTGTACAGTGAATCATAAATGTTTCCAAACTTGTACTTGGAATTGACGGTGTTCATTAACGTTTTAATTATAAGCAGAACAATTGCCAAACCATTTGAATAACCACTTTCCGTTTCCAGAAGTTTAGACTCATATCTACGTGGAACCATTGGTTGTGTTCGCAAATTCAAGTCGATTAAATTTGAATTATGTGCACAAGTATTGCGAACAAACAGCAGACATTTCAACCATGATACTAGTTCATCCGGAGTACACCCATATATTCTTGCTAAAGCACGCTTGTTATTAAGTGACATAATATCAATCAGATTAATTACATTTCCAAACATTAGAACATTAATCATCAGCCACACTGTGGGAAATCCCTCATCGTTTTTATTTGCAGAGAGATTTACATAGTGACTTCTAGACTTTTGTACAGCCTTCAATAAATCTTTTTTAAAGTAAAACTGTTTCTTTTCAATCTGAAACTTTTTTATGTCTCTATCACACCAATTGCTGAAATTCAGATAACCAAAAGCGCCGTATCTTTTTCCAAGAATCGTAGCAACGCTGTTCCCCAAATGTACCTCAATGTCTTCCACTGCATGTAGGATAAAAATTCTTAAATTTTTATCCTGGTAGTATCTAACCAATAAAGACTGAAAGTCTAAATTTCTATACTGCGGTTCATCCAGATTATCGGAAACGCTAAACGGAAACGCAAATTCTTTTAATTTATAATAACCAATCTCTTGAATCTTTGCTGCATCTCTTTCCGACGACTCAGAAAAAGAAATCCCTCTGGCATCAAATAGTGCACGTTGCTCTTCAGGTGACAAAAAATCTTTACCCTGCATGATATATCTCCTCAAACAAAAAAACTTCTGCTTATTCAGGACGTACCTGCCGACTTAACGGGAAGCAGAAGTATTGGCTTCTATACTTGTAGATTATCAAATTATCTTCAAAATATCAAGCATCACACGTAGCTTTATCAGTATTATTTACCAGTATAAAGTAACTATTTTAGACTCATAGTACTAGATACACCATCGATAGACTGTATAAACACACTATATTGTAGTGTTGTCTATTATTTACGAAAAATAAAAAAAATCACTCCAATTAGGGACTGAGTGGCTTTAGTTGAGCGGAATATAAAAAGCCCACGTACCTTTTACAGCACGTAGACTCATGAAAAGTTTGGAATTGACCTCTAAAGGATCATCTACAGGATTTAGAGTAGCTGCTAGAAACTGCTACGTATCGGTTTCTACAGTGTCTAATAATTAAACGTGCACCAAATGTGTACCATCGCCTAGCCGGGTAAATACATACGTTTCACGACCATTAACAACATAATGTTAACAAAAGCCACTCAACACAGTTTTAATGAGGTGAGTGGTCTCTGAAATCAAAAGCTAATAGCCCTGGGGAAGGTTAAACAAATGTTTTTTTATTTCCTGCTTGCACAGAATAAGATTACTATACAACATAACTTATAAAATTTCATCTAAATTGTTACAAATATAATAGGAGCTCCACTTCTTCCCTCGTTTGGGTTATAATACTTGCAAGTAACACATATTAGGGGGTAACACGATTGTTAAACTTAAATGGTAAAAGTGCCGTAAGTCTCTTGCTGCTCGGGGTAGTTGCGGGCGGTCTCGCAATCACAAACGCGTCAGCAATGAGTAAAAGCACCAAGAAAACGTTGACTAGTTTACAGACCAAGGAAAATAAATCAACTAAGACTAGTAAGAAAATTGATAGTGAACTTGATAAGGTCGGCGTTAAAAATCTGAACGCACTTATGCAGAATAGCAATGGCAATAAAATTTCCGATACTTTGAACCCGGCGCTAAGCACCTATAAGCTATCTAAGGCCACTAAGGTTTCAGTTGGGGGCAAGACGACGGTTACCCTGCCAAAGGGTTCCGTTGTTAGAGGAAACACGTACACATTGAACCCAAAGTTTCCTAGCCGATTCGCAATCAATGTTGAAAATCTAAGCAAGAAAAATCAGGGGTATGTTTTTAAGGCGTTCGGTAATAAAGAACAGATTGTTAATTTTTCGTTGGCCTCTACTGGAAAAGCAATGACTTCATACACTAAGAGCACGCCATTTTCATATTCGGGGATTCAAAATTTACCGAACTTAAACAGCAAGAACTTGCAATCGTATTATATTAGTGATCGCAAAAATAACCCATTTATCACGGTTACAGCTGACAACTATTTGAATTATTACACCAATTACCAGAGTGGAAATAATATTAATTACAGTAAGTATTCTCAGTCCATAAAAATTAAAAAACTTACCCGGGGTAGCAAAAACTACACCTATTATTTAGCAAAGCCGTTGGCCGGCTTTGGCACCAAGCGGGTTCGTGTTGGTAAGTCATACCAGTACAAACTTGTAGTATCGTTAGGGCACGTATTTAGATCGTACGACAATCATAACCTAGACGGCGGTAGTTACAGAATGACCGTTAAGGTTGGCACCAAGAGTTTTTATGTTGATTTAGGAAATATTGCTGCGGGGTATATAAGTAAGCTAAAGGGAACGTCCGACTCAGAGGTTAACGAGTCAGCGGCCAAAGCATACATCCAAAACCTGCAATAATAATTATGTAAGCAAAAAGGGCTATCATTGATAGCCCTTTTTTTGTATGAATAGTCAAATTAAACTAGAGTCTTGTCAAAGTGGTACAAGCGGTTCTTTTCCGTACCTGCTGCGTTGTGGTAGGCAACAGTTACATATAAGTCACCACCAACGACTTGCATACCCTCAAGTTCAACACCCAAGTTGGCAACACTGCCTTGATCTTTGAAGTAAGTAGTCCAATGACCGTTGGTAATTGACTTAGGGGTTCCGCTGTCGCCAGCACCAATCTTAAACTTCCAGATATCCTTAGAACCACCGTAATTAACGAGGGAACTAGGGTCACCAATGGCAGTTTCACAAGTAACATAAGCAGAACCCGCGGTAGTAATAGCAAACCCTTGCAGGCTGCAACCCTTGCGAGCACGGCCCTTGATGTCTTCAATAACAAACAAGTCGGCCTTAGTTACTGAACTGAAATCGCTGACAGCCGTTGCGGACGCGCCAGTAATAGAAACTTCATTAGTAGACGTTTGAGCAGCGTTATTTAACAGAGCGTCAATGTCGGACATTTTGTAGAGTCCCATTCGGCTGTAGGTTGCTTCATTAAAGGCCCACAAAGCAATCAACTTGCTGTCCGTAGATACGGCTAATTCTAACCGGTATGGCGTTCCTAAGTTCCCACCACCAACGTGGTTCATAGAGCCAACACGTGGGAAGTCAGTATAAGAAGACGTAGCGTTATTCTCAATAGCCGAAACGGGAACTCGGGTTAATTGAGTACCATAACCCTTTGTACCGTTGCTGCTCTTAGTAGCCAATAACAGGTATTCTTGCCCGTTGGCGTAGTACAATTCGAGAGATTCACAGTGCCCGGGAATAATAGTGTGGCCCTTTGGGTCTACCCCTGCATTAATCCGCAGAGATGATACAGGCGTGATATGGTTATTAGTGGCGGTGGCACTTGATACGTCGTAGGTGTACTTGGTAATGATCTGGTGGTCACCTTGACCGGGGCCAAAAATACCATAGCCAACACCGGATTGGTGCTTAGATACTACAAACTTTTGCATAGCGTTATGTGGCGTTAAGTTTGCACCAGCAGTTCCAAAGTCAGACAATAAATAAGGGATAATAGATGCCATAAGTTAGACACACTCCATAAATTTAATTTGTCGTTGCGCAACAACATACATTAAATATATCTTGGATAAAACTTTGATACGTGCAACTTTTGTGCTTTTAAACCAAAAAAGGCCGAGCAAAATATGCCCGGTCTTTTTCTATTCTCTCCGTTCTCCTCGGAACAAGGTTTTTAGTTCTTCATCATGGCGAGCAATCTTAATATCATGTTCATGGAGTTTAGCGTCTATGTTTCGGTGCTCCCGGTCTTCACTTTCCCGCATGGCGTGGAACTCATGGGTTAGGGCATTAAGGACATTGCTAAGGTTGTGCTGCTCGTCTCGCATAGGCTTGACGATAATCACTCGGAACAGATAGAAAATGACGCTAGAAACGCCACCAACGACCCCCAGTAAACTGGCAATGTCCTCGATTGTCAGGCCGAGGACTTTCAAAATAAGTCACCCCTTTTCGTATTCAACTTGCTTCACGTCGGCTGTAATGTACATGTCACGGCTAATCATGAGACTGTGGGCTTTCGCGTCGGCAGGAACACAGACCAACGAGCTGCCCTTTGCCAAGGTTTCACCGGCCGTGCTCGTAAGAGTTGGATCAGTGTAAACCGGCACCGAGTCAGCAATGATGGTGTAGCGGCCGCTTTCCTGAACGAACTTACCTACCTCGTCTTCGATAGGTGTGGTTGTAGTTTCCGTGTCCGTCTTTGTATCAGTAGTTTCAGCCGGCGTAGTCGTTTCCGTTTTGGCTGGTTCAGTCGTCCCGGTCAGAACACCGGTAAAGTCATAGGAAAAGTCTGTGCTGAGGCCATGCCCATTGTTGGTGTACTGCCATGCGCCCGCGTTATCAACACCCGGCTCGCTGGTGCCGTAAGAGGCTACCCAGATAGGCGTATTGTTGTACAGCGCGTCCTTGTTGATACGGCCACCGTTGAACCAGCTCTTTGAGGCGTACACAACTAAGTTAGTGAAGCCCTTGCCGTACAGGTACTTGAGTACAATGTTGATGTCGTGGGTGACGTAAGTTTGCAGTGCCTTGTCCTCAACGTCAATCACGGCAACCGTTGACTTGTCCAAACCGAGGGAAAGAATTTTCTTGTAAAACCACTTGGCCTCGTTTAGTGGGTCATTGTCGCCATACTTTTGGGAGTTACCCAAAAAGTAATGGTAAACGCCCACCGTTGGGAACACCTTAAATGCGTTGGAAATCTGAGTGGCTGCTTTGGGATTAAAGTAGGCGCTTCCGCTTTCTGACCCCTCAGTGAGCTTTACCAGAACCGATACCGCGTATTGCCGTAACTGCTTCATGTAGGCTAGGCTATCACCCTGCCAAGCTGAAATATCTGCAACTTCTTTATAAGCCATTTTCTAATACCCCTTTCTATAATTGAGTTTGGTCGTCCGGGTCAGGGTCGGCCGCTGCTGGTGTGCTGGCAACGTCCTTGTGAACGTCACCGCCGTTGCTCTTGTAACTTTGGTAAGCTGCTTCTACCTTGGCCCCGGCCGTTTCAGTGGAAATGCTCTTGCCGAGGTTCTGCATTGCGTTGACCACATACTTAACGGCCTCAGCCTTGCGGTCACTGTTGGACAGCGGGGCCATGACTGACATTTCTGCAACGATCGCCGCAGCGTAGTTGTCGGCAATTTCAAGGTCGTGCTTGGTGCGTTCGTCCTTTTGCGTGGCGATTTTGGCTTGAACCAGTGGCCCCAGCAGCGCGTAAACGGCCGGCACTACGGTCAGCACGAAAGTTAAAACAGAGGCAATATCAAAAGTACCTTTAATCATAAATAACACCCTTTCAAATTTAGTGGGTCATGTCGGTGCCGACACTACTTTTGTTGGGCGTGAAGTGCTGCGGTCAGAACGGCCTTGTCCTTTTCCAGCTCAGCAATGCGGTTAACTAAGATGGTAACGACCTCGGTAGGGTCGGCTTTAATCATGTCTGGGGCCGGTTGTTGTTCCTTAGTTGGTTTCGTCATTGGTTTTCACCCCCTTTAGGGTAGCCACGTCGTCACGTAACTTGCTCAAAACTGGAATAAGCAAAACCCACAGCTTTGAGTAGTCAACACCCTCAAGTTCACCGTCTACCCCGTAATACAAAAACTTAGACAGTCCTAGCTCTTCTAGGTCTTCCGCAATCAGCCCGGGTTGCTCCGCTGTAGTAGCGTCAAGGCTTGGAACCTTGTCATTCTTTGCAGCACTCACAACATTTTCAATTGAAGGTTTGTCGAACCAATACTTGGGTTTTGCTTTTAGAAGCGCAGCCGATAGTGTGGCAACGTCGTACATGTCGTGAATATCCTGTTTGTACTTGGACGCCGAGGCCGTCCGTACAAGTGAGCCAGATGCTGTAATATAAACGTTGGCACCATGAGAGTTTGTGACATTGTAAATTGACTGTGATTGCACCCGGCTATCGCCTGTACCTGACTCTAACTTTAGTGCGTCGTTAGGGCCGTCTGGTTGAATTAGCTTGGCATGTAGCCGAGTGTTCGCATAGATGTCAGGCGCCGTTAGTCCAACAGCGTGGCTTAATCCGTTACGGTCAACTGTAAACACGTCGGTTCCATCAGAGTTACCAAGCGCGATTTTCAACCCGTTCATGTAGGTGCGGCCCACCAGATTGCTGCGGGAACTGTCCTGCATTTCATTCTTGATCCCGCCAGCATTAATAATAGTCGTGGTGTAGTTGGTTCCGGTGCCGTCTACTGCGTTGCCCGCCGTGTTGTAGCTAGACCAAGAATTGGTATTCAGGTCGTAGTATTGCGTTTGGCCGCTTACGACAAGCTCACCCTGCGCCATTGCGACAGTACCTTGTGCAGCAATTGGCTGGTAAAAACGTGGGTCTTGTGTAATTGAGTAAGACGACCATACGACACCGCCGTCACCAAGAGAGATAAGTGGCGCGTCAATCGAGGCCCCGGAAATGTTGGCACCAACTAATTGTTTTTGGAACGGGATAGACGACCACTTATTTGAGAGGTATTGCTGAACGTCGTCCACGTTTTCGGCCTTTAACGTAATCTGTGAGTCATTGACCGCGTTACCGGTCGAGCCGGGCACGGTGATCGTTTGCGTTTCATTATGGTAAGCGGCGGGGTCACTGCCGGCATTGGTATCAGTACCGTATCGAGTGCCACTAGTCAGGTCTTTAATAGGAACGTAGGCCACGCCCCCGTTGTAGGCCGTGTAGTAGACCCACAAAATACCGGACTCAATGACTTTCCCGTTGTAGGTGGCAGACAGCCCACTATATGTGTAGGCCCGGGTTGCCGCAGTCATTGACGGTGATTGCTTAATAGGGTGCTGCCCCGACCAAGTGAACCGACCAGAGGCGGCAACTTTTGTGCCGTCGTTTGAGACCTGAACAGTAACGGTCTTGGTTGTGCTGCCCGTCCCACCGTTGGCACTGTCGTCGTGGTAGTTCAGATATTGCGCAGTGTCGTTGACCTTGAACCACAGAGCGCCGTCGTCGGCCCCCGTTGGCTGGTCAGGTTGAAAGTAAACATTGTCGGCAAAGTAGGTCTTTGAAACGTTACCCACTTCGGTGCTGGCTTTGGTCGCCTCGTCGTGCGCGGTGTTTGCGGTGCTCTGTGCATTATTGGCAGCGGTCTTGGCGGCGTTGGCAGTGGTGTTGGCAGTATTGGCCGTGTTCTGTGCAGCCGTGGCGTTCGTGTTGGCGGTGTTCGCGGTCTTTTGCGCGGCCGTGGCAGTGGTGTTGGCAGTATTGGCGGTGTTCTGAGCACCGGTTGCGGTAGTTTGGGCGGCACTGGCAGTCTTGCCGGCGTTGTCCGCTGCGGTCTTGGCACTCGTTGCAGTAGTATTGGCAGAGTCGGCAGTTGCTTGAGCAGAACCGGCCGCAGTTTTGGCGTCGGTTGCTGTGCTCTCTGCACCGTTCGCAGTAGTCTGAGCAGTGTCGGCAGCAGTCTTGGCAGCCCCAGCAGCAGTGGTGGCCGAGTCCGCTTTTTTACTAGCGTCGGTCGCGTTTTTGGTGGCGTTCTCTGCTGCGGTATGTGCAGAGTCGGCTGTCTTACTTGCTGAAATTGCGTCAGAATGCGCCTGTGCAACGTCTTTTTTGAGCTGTGTCAGGTCAACGTCGCCACTCACTTTTTTAGGAGTGATGGTTGAGTATTCACCCAGAGTCAGCTCGTGCACTGAGGGGTCGGACTTAGATTTTGAGACTTTGATAACGCGAGCGTCTACGATCATAGCCGGGTTTAAATCAAAGTCCACAACCCGAAAGTCGTCACCGATACCCCCTGAAATATCCGAACGAATTTGAACGGTGTAATTGTACCGGGGGTGGTTGTACATTTTGAGCTGCTTCTTACCCCATGCCAGCAGGCCGGCTGAGTTCTTAATGGTGTCAGAGGTTATGGTTCCCTCTAGCCATGTTGACCCCCGCCCCTTGATGTCGTGGTTGTACTTGGCGTTGGCGTCGGGGTCAATCAAGAATGCAACGCCGTTGTTGGCGTCCTCGATGGTGGCCCCGTCGTTCCCCAGAACGTACAGCTTAGTAACAAGAGCGTCGTCAACCAGTTTGCGGTCAACACCCACCAAGTCGTTGCGGTAGTCCAACCGGGTTCGTTTAGTGCTGCCGATATGGTCAGACACTTCAACAATCTGGTCGGTAACGTCGCCCACGCTGTCGAGCTTCACGTAGCAGTCAACGTCTAGGTCATAGTCCGCAGCGAGTTGCTGCAAGTAAGACTGAGCCGAGCTGCTGCCGTCGTACTCTTCCTTGAGAGTCATAATTGACTTGGAATTGTACTCAAGCCGCCACCCGGATTTAGCCAGCAGGTTGGTGAACGCCGTTTCAGCATTTACCGAGTCACTGCTGAACGCTGTCGGGATAGTTCGGGTCAGTTTCCACTCACAGAGGTTCTGAGCGTCAAAGCTAAACGACTGGTCAGTTTCCTTGCTGCTCTGGTCAATATTCATCATGCGCATAACGTAATACTTTTGGTTTTCAGAATCGTAGTACAGCAAGTGGTTGCCGGGTACGATGTTATGAGCGTCCGGGGCATTACTTGGCACGGTGATACCAGTAATGGTGTGGTCGTAGGTCTTTTTGTTCGCAGCCAAGTTAATGGTGTTGAACGTGTCTTTGAGGTCTTCCCAAGCAAAGGCGCTGTCGTCCTCGGCAATGCTTTGGTCGATGGTATCGCCCCAGAACGGGGTGCCTGCTCGTACCCGGTTACTCAGTAACCCGATACGCCGCAATTGATTATCAAGAATAATGTATTCGTCGTCGCGCATAATCTCGCAACCTTTCTATTGAATTGCCGGCCGCACGCTTACGGAAATATCAACGTCGGGGCTTGATGGGTCAAAGGCAAGCGTGTTGTCTTTGCCGCCGTCTAGCATGAAAAATGTTGAGTCTGGTGTAATTAGGTAGTCGGCCGGTTCGTTGTTCAGGAACACGTGCCCGATATCGCAGTTAATGTGCAGCTCGTCGCCGGCATGGAAAACCTGTTGGTCAAAGTCGGATAGATCACTATTGCTGCCAGAGCTTTGGTCAGGAACGGTGGTGCTGTCCCCGGCACTTGCAGCAGTGTCAGGCTTGACCGGGTTAACCGGGTTAGAGTCGGTGCCGTAAATTGCTTTGCCGGCAGTGTCGTAGTAAGCCGCATACCGTCGGCCGCCAGAGTAACTGATATAACTCAGCCAATAGTAGCCGTTCTTGTACACCTTGCGGTCGTAGGCAACCGACTGTCCCGAGGCGTAGGTTGCGGCTACCGTCCCCGTTGTGTCGGGGCTATTGCGGACATTAACAGCCGCGTTGAACTTGAACGACCCTTTGGCGTCAATGCTGTACCCCTCAGGGGTAGAGCCGGGTGCCGGTGGTGTACCGCCAGTGCTTGCGGTTCCTGAGCCGCCGGTCGTAGTTGAGCCGGTAGTCTTAGCTGGTGCCGGCGCGTCGAGTAGTTCCTCGACCTGATAGTTACTCATAGTCTGGAACACGTTTTTGTAAGCAACCTTGGCCTTGTCCTCGGTGATGTCGTGCTTAGCAGTAAAGAACGCCACCGTTCCAAGGTCAAAGTCGAACGCACAACTAGTGTCAACGTAAGCCACTTTGTTCTTACCGAAGTGAACCCCGGTAGACATATAAACGGCTTTTTTAGCGTCCCACTGGTCAATTGAATAACCCCAGTTGATTGCGGTAGTTCCGTCGGACTGTTTGACGTACTGCTTAATCAGGGTGAATTGACCGAAAAAGTCAGAGAACGCGTCAACCATTTGCGCATTGTCGAGGTACTTAGTAGCTTTCTTATATTTCACCTTAACTTTTTCGGGGCTTTTGCTGTGGGTAAGACTCATAGCTGAGCCATAGTACAAGTTCTTGTAGTCCTTGCCCTCAGTACCATTGGCAAAGTTACTGCCAATTTGAACATAGGCTTGAGGGTAACCCCCACCTTTAACGTCCTTGATACCGATACGGCCGCAGGTACGCTGCTTGGTATCGAGAATATAAACCTCGACCTTAGCCATAGCCCGGTAGTTGTGCGCGCCGCTGTACTTGCTGTGGTGCAGTCGGACTGACAGTTTCCAGTTCTTTGGTGAGTACGGCAAGGCTTGGTGAAGCTCACCGGGGCCGTACCATTGTTCGTGGGTGTTGGCCTTACCAAAGTTGTACGTACCGTCCGAGTTCTTGGCTACCCGCAGAGAGGCGTCGGTCGAGGCCATTGCCCCGTCAATGTCGAGATTAATGGTGCTGACCGGGTTAGCGTTCGCCTTGATTGCTGTCCACGTTGACAGTGTGTTGCAGGGATCGTGAACTAGCATTCGGGTCTTGTCGTCGCTGCTCGTTCCGTCGCTGCCAGAATCAACGTCGGCGTCACCACCAAGTTGGATAAACTCAGTGGATTGCTCGCCCGTGTCTTTAAGCACGGTGAACGTCTTCACGTCCTTATTGAAAGTAGCAACGATGATCGCACCAACGGGCGTGTTACCTTTAACGGGCAGCACCGCCGTGGTCGAGGCGTCGGCAACGTCCCAGTCTTGTTGCTCAAGGAACCCGCGCGGGTCTGAGCAAACAAAGGTGATAGTTGATGACCAGTCAGAAACCCCGTCGTTTAGAGGCTCGGGGTCACTAATCTGTGTAATGTGCGCATAGAATGTGTAGCCCGGCAGGTCGTCGAACGTCAACGGGTACTCAGTACCACGTTCCTCTTGCGGGTCGATTAATGCAGCGGAAAGCTCACGAATCTTCTGCTCTGCCAGTTGACCACCACCAACGTGGTACAACTGCGAGTACGGCGTGAGGTAGTAAATTGGCACGTTGATGGTCAACGCCCCGTAAGACGACCCCTGATACACAGGGCCGTAACGGGCAGGGATAATCTGCGAACTTTCAGTAATAGCCGGAGTGACCGGAAGCAGCACCTTACCCATAACTAGGCCAAGGTCGTTGTTGGTCAATCCCTTATATGAAAAACCGTTACCTTTGATAAATAAAACCCCCTATCCTCGCTTGTTAGCGTCGAGTTGGTAGTGCCGGCCCTTTTCCGTGTTGTAGGCGTCGTAGACCGCCCGGGTACTAATCCCGGTTGGCTTTTGCGCGAACATTGTCATAAAGTCGGACAACAACCCGATCAACTTATCAAGTTTATTGTCGGTTGTGGTTGTATCTGCCACAACGTTTTGTTTTCCAGTATTGTTCAGGGCAGGGTCTTGACCTGCGAACTGAGCAGCAACTTTGCCGATAATTTCCCAGCCACGAGAGCGCTTGGTTGTGTCGAGTGGCACAATAGCCTCGGGGTGGTTATGTTCGGCAACTTCAATCATTTGGTGACGGCTAACAATCCCACCGTTTTCGTACCGGCGGTGTCCAGTTGGCCCCCAACCTCCTGTGTGCACGTCACGTTTCCAGTTAGAGTCATTGAACATGGCTAGTAGCTGGTCGTAGGCCGACAAAATGTTTTTGTGTCCCGATACAGCGTAGTGCTTGAACGTAGAGTCGATAAATTGTAGAAGTCCCTTTGACGGGTGACCTGCTTTGGCATTGGAATCCCAATTGTTAACGACCGACGCATTGCCTCCTGATTCGTGCTGAATAACATTTTTGATGTTTGCCAACTCACTAGCTGTCAAGTTAACATGCATAGCCTCAGCGGCTTTCTTAATCATGCTGGTTGAATAACCACCACTTGCAGAACCAAAGTCGGGTGCAACCAGTGGGGCAAGGTGCTTGGCAATGAAGTCAAACACACCACTACCGAGTTGACTCTTGACCAGCTTTTGCAGAGCGCCGCTTACCTTTGGTGTCTTGCTCTTGCTGCTGTCGTCACTCTTCACTGAGCTACTCTTAATTTTGGTAGGGTCAAGCCAGCCGGCAGTAGACGAACCACCGATACTAAACATTGCGTGCTTGGTAGCACCAACGTGAACGTGAGTACCGCTAGGCCCCAGAACCGCGATAGCTTGACCGGCCTTGACGTGATCGCCTTTGCCGACTAAGAACTTGGCACCAGAGTTGTACTTGCCGTTTAATTCTTGGTAGATGTAGTTAAGACCACCGCCACCAATAACAAGGTTTTGACCGATACCAGAGGCACCGCCCCAGCCTGCGGGTGCGCCACCCTCACGCAAAACAGTACCGGTGTTCATAGCGTGAACAGTCTTACCACCCGAGAAGTCTACCCCATCATGTTGCGAGTACCCGCCGCTTACCGCGCCACGGTTACCAAAACCAGAGGTAACAGACCAACCAGCACCGGGGCTGTGGGTGATAGGGCCGCCCGCGTCGTCGTCACCAGCGTTGATTGCTGAATTAATCATGTCCCAAGCAGCAGACCACCAAGACTTGGCTTGGTTGACCACGTTGCCCTTGAACATGCCAGCAAGTCCCTGCTCAACGTCACCGGCAATGCCTTTAAAATTGAGCTTGTCCGTGAAGAACGACTTGAGACTTGCGACAGGGTGGGCAACGATTTTAGCTACAGTTGAAACCATAGATTTAAAGGAACCAAGTGCATTCTTTGCCCAGTCAACTGCGCCGCCGACCTTGCTACCTAACCAGCTACCGGCAGAGCCGAGAGCGTCCCCGATACCAGCAAAAATACCAGTACCGTTAGCAAAGTGGCGAACGCCGGCGCGGTTCATGAGTCCCTTGGTTTCAGAGGCGGTGAAAACCTCAGTCCCAGCAGGGACAACACCCGTCCAGTTGCGTTGAGTTGGCATGAAGCTGCTACCGTTTGGCAGAACGGCAAGCTCACGGTTTCCCGTGCTTGGCGAGTCGTTACCATCGTTCAGGGTTGCAAGCGTTGGCTTGGTGATAGGGTTACGGCGTCCCGCGCCGGCACCAGTACCTTGAGCATAGTGCGTGGAAAGTAGGCCGATAGTGGTCTTCTTACCACCAAACTTAGAAATAACCCAGTTAATCGCCTTGATACCCGTGTTGATAACTTTAGCTACTGCACCGAGACCAGCACCAACCTTTTTCTTAATTGATGTCCAGATATTCTCAGTAAACTTAACAACCGCGTTCCAAATTTTCTTCCAGTAACTTTGAATGTTGCCGAGCCACTTGTGAACGGTGTTGTAAATTGCCTTCACTGGTTTACCAACGTACTTTTCAATCAATTTCCATGCAGCAGAAGTAGCCCGCTTGATGGTTGACCAAGCACCCTTTACCGCGTGAACGACCAAGCGAACAATGTACTTGTTAACCGCTGTACGAACCCTTTTGACCGGGTTAATAACGTACTTTTCAACGGCTTTCCATGCGGACGAGGTGGCGTGCTTAATACCTGACCAAGCAGAGTGAACGACCTTGGAAATGCCCTTGGCGATATGGCCGACAGTCTTAGAGATACCGCCCCATACCTTGCTGGTGATTTTGCCGACTGCCCCGAATACCTTAGAGGTAACGGACTTAATGCCGTTCCATGCAGAACGGACGGCTTTACCAGCAGCCTTAGACACGCGGGAAATGGTTTTACCAATTGGTTTCCAGAGCTTGGCCGCAATCTTTGCAACAGTGCCAAACACCTTAGATGTGACAGACTTAATGCCGTTCCATGCTGCTGAAACGCCCTTGCCTACTGCCTTAGCAACGTCAATAATTGGTTTCTTAATTTTCTTGAATGCAATAACTGCAAGACCAACTACCAACGCGATTGGCACAATAATTGCCATTTTAAGAGCGGTCAAAATAAACTTGCCGGCACCCTTAAAGATGTTGGCAACGCTCTTGATTGCCTTTGAGGCACCCTTGAATAGCGGCTTAAAGAAATTGCCAACGTTCTTGAACACCTTACCGAACGCGGTTTTCCAGCCCTTGACACCTTTGCCAATAGACTTGCCGACGTTAGAAACGGCTTTCCCGATTGACTTTTCCCAACCGAGTTTCCCAGAAAACGCATTGCTGAGAGTCTTTTTCCAGCTCTTAGCATTGGATTGGATCAACTTACCAATTTTCCCGCCGCCCTTTTCACCGAGCCAGCTACCGGCAGCGGCACCAACCGCAGTACCGACACCGGGCAAAATGAGAGAACCAAGGATTCCACCAACACTACCGCCGGCAACTGAGCCAGCAGTTTGGCCGACTTTCTTGCCAGCATTTTTCTTGTTGATACCGATAAGGTCAGTCGCAGAAAGCGCAAGGCTCAGGGGTGAGGCTTTGAGCGCACTCTTGGCCCCAGTTTTCAGTAATCCCTTGGCACCGCCACCACCATCTTTCGCGAGGTTAGCAATACCGCTGAACATACCCTTGCCAGACTTGAGACCACCGAGCAGCCCCTTGCCGTCTTTGAGCCCGCTAAATAGACCCTTAAAATTAATTTTCTTAAACCCACGTTTGAAAATGTCACGCAGACCCTTTAGAGCTTTGCCTAATGGTGTGAGTTTTCGGGCAGCACCATCGGCGTCTTTGCCAAGACCGAGCAACTTTTTACCCCAAGTCATTGACTTGCCGACACCTTTAAACAGGCCGGCAACCGGCCGCAGTACAAGGGTCAGGGCCTTGAACGCACCGTTCATGAGAATGGTCGAGGCAATCATGTCACCAAACAGTTTAGGGTGCTTGGCAGCAAAGTCACCGACTACTTGCAGAACGGGCAGCAGGGCCTTGAGCGTGGCAACAAAGACCTTGAGACTATCAGAGCTAATCTGTGAAAAAATCTTAAAAAAGCCCTTGATGTCTTTGGCGTGGGCCGCGATCGAGTTAGATACCTTGGTGATTGTCTTGGCTAGTCCATTCATAAAGCCGTCCATTGCGCGTGGTACGGACTTGATGTTGAAAGCCTGAGCAAAAGCCTTGGTGATCGTATTAAAACCACGGGTTGCCGCAGTCCCAACCTTGGTGAACTCTTTTTCGGTACGCTTGTCGGAAACCCACTTGGAAACGGCCCCCAGAATAGGGTTCTCAGCTTTCATGAATGGCTTTTCGATGTCACCGAGTAGAGCCGGCACCCGCGCCTTGATTACACGTTCCATACCGGGCAGCGTCTTCATAAGGTTTTCGGACGCGTCACTGTACTTCTTGCCAAGTTCGTTCATGACGTTTTCGGCGTCCTTGGCAGAAATCTTACCCGCAGACATTTGTTTGCGCAGCGCTGACATGGTGAGCTTAGAGTTCTTTTGAACCTTTTGCTCGTATTCAAGTAGGGCTTTCCCGTACATTGGTAGGGCGTCCGTAATGTGGTTGAAGTCACCAACCTGCATTTTTGAACTACTCATCATGTGGGTAAAGTTCAGCCCTAAGTTCTTGGTATTCTCAGAGGTCAGACCTACGGCGTCGGACATAGTGAGCACTGACTTGGTAAGGCGCTCAGTAGGTTTCTGCTTGTCCAAAACGTGATAGAACTGTTGGTTCAGTTCGTCGGTAACGTCAACGTCCTGCCCCATTGCGACGCTAAGCCTGTTGGTGGTATCAACCATTGCCTGCCCCGCCTTAGCAGAGCCAGCAAGAGTTGTCCACGTCGCGAGCATTTTCTGCTGAGTCTTGTCGTACTCGGCACCCGCGTGGATCGCGTCGTTAATGTGGGTAGTAATCATGTTCCAAGCACCAACAGCAGCGTTGGCCGCAATGGTGCCACCAAAGATTTTGCCAAATAAGTGGCTGGTCTTTTCGGTGCTTTCGTTGACCTTAGAAATAGACGACCGTAACCGGTTCAAGCCGGTGGGCCGAATCTTCTCTTGACTTGACTGCACGCGGGTCAGCTCAGTGCGTAGCTTGGCCGTACTGGTGGCCGTTTCGTTGACCCGGATTTTCTGCCGATTCAGGTCACTATTGGCCCCGCTGAGAGCGGTCTTGTACTTTTCAACCGCGCGGGCGGTTGTCTGGTACTCGTCGGTATTCTGTTTGCCGGCCTCGTCTAACCCTTTGAGGGCAGTCTTGGCTTTTTCGTAGGAAGCGCGTAAGTCGTCAACCCGGTTCTGATAAATCTTGAGTTCAGCAGCCTGTTTACTCAGCAAGGTACTCGACTTTTCGAGAGTAGACTGGTAGCCCTTAGCCTCAGCCGACAGAGCCTTGTACTCTTGACCCTCAGCCCGTAGCCGGGCAACACTCGACTTGGTTAGGTCGTTGCTGCTCTTAATGCTCTGCTGCAATGAGATAATGCCAGACTTGTACCCGTTGAGGGACTCTTTCGACTTTTCTTGCTGCCGAGTCAGTGACGCGATACGCGTTTCTGTCCGGTTAATTTGAGCTTGGTACTTAGCGTACTGCCGAGCGCCCTCTTGAGTAGTCTGGTCGAGGCCCTTTTGCTTGTCCCGCAGAGAACTAATAACGTCCCGGTTGGCCTTGATGGTACGGCTCAAGCCGGTGTACTTAGTTTCGGCCGCCTTGACGTACTCACCAGTAGACCGTAGGGCCGCACTTTGAGCTTTCCATGAAGTCGTTACAGACGATACAACGCTGCGCAGATTTTTAAGTGATTTAGACGTTTGCAGGGTATCAAGGTAGACCTCAGTACTCATTTGCGCGTCGATTTTTTTAACCACTGTGGTACACTCCTTTCTTGACGGTCGGACTAGTAACCCATACTGCGTAACTGTTTCAGGAACGCAGCGGGATCAACAACGGGCCGGTCTTTCTCAGGCCGAGCCAGTAGAACGTCGTTGAAGCGGTAGAAGTCTTGTTCGTCAAATTCTGCCGGGGTCATGTGCATTTGAACAAGTGCTTGCTGCGCGTTGTAATCAAACTCTTCAATCTGGTTGGAAAGCTCGTTGACTTGCTTACGCGCCTTTATTTTTTTTCGTTTTCGCTCAGCTCGTCGTCGGCAGCAGCGTCTTTGACTTGGTCGTCCGTAATTTCCTCAACGTCTTGGTGCTGAATAGCAGCAATGATGTCACGAACCAAGTTACCAGTTTCTTGGGTGCTGGCGTCCTCTAAAGCGGTCTTTTGCTTAGCCTTTAAGCCCAGTACGTCGGTGATAAAATCACTAATTGCGTCATTAGTCTCAATAGCAGCGTCGAGCATATCCATGTCGCTTGCGTCGTCGGGCATAGCTTCAACCTTGAGCATTTTCTTTTGAATTAAGAGTGTCTTTTGAAAATTGCGGTTGGATTCTTTAATTTCTACGGGTTCCTTGAAACCTAAAAATTTAGCATTTACTTTAACTGTCATAATCTAATGACCTCACTTTTAATTTTTTGTGCTTACACCAGAAAAAAGGCAACCGCGTCAATGCGGCTGCCAATTTACTAGCTATAAGCTTTGAATCTATTTAGTCTTACCCGCGTCACCGGTATCACCAGCGCCAGAACCACTCGTAGTTGGGGTGGTAGCACCAGAAACCTTAGCGCCGGGGAAAATTTCAGCAATAAGAGCGTCGTCGGTAAAGCCCTTGTCCGCTGCGTAGAACGTCTTCATCACGTGACCGTTAGAACCAGCCAGAGGGCTGTAGGTCAAGGCGTCGGTTGCACGCGTTTGGTTTTCGTTAGACGTTTGCAGATTCTTGTCAGCGTGCGTCATGTTGCCGTCGTAGAAGCAGTAGTGAACCGGGTTACCTGCTAAGTCAGAACTGATAATGTCCATGGCAATGTGGGGAAGAACACCAGAGGCGTTATCTAAGAACCCACCCTTGCCGTCGGATTCTTCACCCAACGCCTTTTCCAGAATTTCATAAGGTAAATCGTTGAAGTTCGTCGCAACACTAGGCTGAGACTTACCAACAGATTGGTCTTGCAATTGGTCGTTTCCCCAAACCTTGGTAATAGCGGGTGCAATACCCGTAATGTTTGCTTCGCTAATACCTTTTGCAACCCGGCCTCGTGCGTCAAAAATACCAGTTTCAGAAAACCCGTCGTCGGCACCAGCGATAACTTGCATGGTGTCGGGATTAATTAAGGCCATTCGCAGACCCTTGATACCAACAGTTGCCATTTAAAACACCTCTAAATAAATTTATTGTTTGCAACGTAAATTGTTTCGGTCAATTGGCCCGTTTCAGGGTCAATCGAGTGTGGCCGCACCGTCGCAATGCGCCACCCGTCAAGTTCAAGCTGCTTCAACAGAGCAAGCTCAACGGCTTGCACGTCTTGGTCAAAATCGAGACTATAGAAAACCTGAACTTCAACGCTGTACGAGACGGCGTTAAAGGTATCGTTTCCCCAGTCCTGAAACTCAGGCGTTGCCTCAGTTACCAGTGCAAGTGTGTCGCTGGTGTTCGCGCTGGCGTCCTCGGGCAGTAGTCCGGTGTAAACGCCAGTGATCCAGTCAACAGTTTCAAGAATTTTGCTAACCTCGATAGTGGGTAGAGTCATTTCTGCTCACCCCACTTTCTACGGATAAGCTCTTGATACTTAACCGCCTCGGCTGCAATAACTTTGTTCTTAACTTCTTGCCGTGAGTTATCAACGAAATGGTCGCCCCTGATGTACTTGGTTCCGTCATTCAGAAACCGAGCAATATATGCCTCGTCGGTAAAGCCCACAGTGCTGGCACCGGTCTTTTCACCGTCAATGTCAGTTGCTTGGTGGGTCACCTTATTGGCAAGGTGGGTGCTGTCTTGCCCCTTGACGCGGGTTCGATAGTGTTTCTGTTTCGTGACCTCTTTCAAGTGGTCAGCCAGCACCGCAGCGCCGGCGTCCGTAACTTGTGACATTTCCGAGGGTGAAAGGTGAGCCGTATTCTCTACGTTGTCTAGCCAGATTGTCAATGCTTTGTCTAGTTCCATAGGTCAGGCCCCCTTTACCGCGTCGGTCTTTTCTAGCGTTACAAAGTCGAACGCTAAATAGTTGTTCGTGTCGTCATGACTGATATTCACAATCCGGTACATATCTTTTCCACTGTCGAGCGTGACCCGCAATTGCTCATCAAGGTCAGGGCTACGACGAACGGCAATGGTTCGAGTTTCGTCCATGCCGGCCTGTCGAGCTGCAAAGAGCTGACTAGTCGAACGGGTACGAAACTCTGCCCAGAGAGAGAAAGATTCAACGAACGCCTTGCGGGGTGCACCCGTGTTGGGGTTCGTGGCCTGTTTGACAGTACCAAAATGTGCCCGGTGGTTGAGTTGGTGCGGTCTAATCTTTACCATTAGCTGCACCCCACATTCGGCCACGTAAATGAATAATCATCATGGAAAGACCCTTGTTCGTCCCTACGCCGGTAGACCGGTCGTAGTAATAACTCGAAACGTAGGTCTTTACGGCACGATCAAAAAGCGGGTACTTTTCGTACTCTTCAACGGGCAGGTCATAATTGACCGCTGAGCGCACGTAGTCGGTGCCCTCGGTGATTAGGGATTGCAAAATACCCTCTTCACCATCAAGGTGCAGCTCTTCTTGCATTTCACTAACCGTTACGGTCAATTTTAACTACCCCCTTAACTACTTAGCAGTGTCCGTAGATGGTGCGGTTGCGGCAGTCGAGGATTTGACCGGTGTGTTAGTCAGGAAATACCCGGCGTTGGCGTCCGTAACTTCAACGTCGTACCGTAGAGCGCCCATAAGGTATTGGCCCCAAACCTTGTCGTCAGCCCAGCTCAAGGAAACCTGTTGCCGGTCAAACAGCGTGATAGCACGACTCAAGTCACCAATGAATGCTAATTGGTCGCCGGCCTTGCCAAGCAACGTGTCAGAGATACGAGCAACGCGAACACCCAACAGAGTACCAGTGCTTGGCGTAGTAACGTCTTGGTGGAAAATGTACTGGCCGTTGTTGTCCTTTAAGGTGTCCAACGTGTTGTACAGAGATTGTGTTGCCACAATGGTTGGGTTGTATGCAGGGTCGAGGGACACATTCAAAACGCCCTTGATGGTGTCAACAAGGTTGGTGTCGCTGGCTGCAACTGCGGTGAACGTTGGGAATACCTTAGAAATATCGGCGTTAGTCGTGTTGATAGACTTTTCACCCATATTCTTGGCAACCATAGAAACGAGGTCAACCTGAGTATCAGCAATAGCCTCAGCGGACAGAGGTAAAGCACCCCGACGAGTCGAAACCTTCCAGTCAACGTCGCGGAAATTAGGTTCTGCCAAAGCAGGGTTTTCTTTGAGTTCCTCAACCGTTGGAAAAGTGTCAGTTGCACGTTCCAGAACCGGATAAGTACCAGAGGCCGTGGTTACAGGCACAATGTTGACGAATTGCTTTAAGTCGGCAACCGTCTTAACTTCACTTTCGGGGTTGTAAATAATTTCCTCGGGGATCAATGGTTCTGCTTCCGTCGAGGTAACATGCAATGCTGCGGCGTCCTTAACGGCACCCTTAGAGTGCAGGAAGTCGTTCAAGGCGTGCTTTTCAGCGTCCTTGCGGTCTGGCCCAGCTTGTACAGCCTTGGCACCGGCCTTAGTCTTGGCAGAGTTGCCAGCGATATGGTCAGCAACTTGCTTTGATTCTGCGGCGTCCCGTTGAGTCTTCAATTCGTCGAACCGGGCTTGTTCGTTATCCCGGTCTTGCTTTAACGTCGCCATATTTTCGGCACTAAACTTGTCGTCCAGTAAACCGGTGGTAATTTTGTCGTCAATGGCGGACAACTTGTTTTGTGAGTCCGTCATTGCGTTTTTGATTGCTTCTAAATTCATTACTTTGCACCTCTCAGAATATCTAATTTTTGTTGCAGCACATTGCTGCGGGCTGGTTTCGTGGTCACCGACTTAGCAGTAGCCTTGTTAGCTGGCTTTTCAGCAGCAAGTAGATTGCGGAATTTAGCAACCGCTGACTTGGCGGGGATAGACGAGGCAGAGGCAACGGCTTGCAGCGTGTCCGCTGAGTCGTCGTCAAACAGTACCTTGTCGGCAAAACCGTAGTCTTTGGCTTGGTCGGCCGTAAGCCACGTTTCTTGGTTCATAAGGTCGAGCAGGTCAGCCTTAGCCATGCCGGTTTTAGCGACGTAGGCCGTGGCAATTGATTTGTTGATGTTGTCGAGAACACCGGCCTCGTGGTTCATTGCCCGGGTGTCGCCTTGAATGGCAGAACTGGCATTGTGGATCATTAGCTGTGCCGTCGGGGACATTGAAACGTTGTCGCCGGCCATAGTAATTACACTCGCGGCGCTGGCCGCAATACCCGTGACCGTCACATTGACCTTACCGGCGTAACTCTTCAACTCGGTGTAGATGTCGCTTGCAGCGAACACGTCGCCACCGTAGGAACTAATGGAAACGTCAACGTCACCACCGCCGGCGTCTTCTAAGGCGTCGCTGACTGCGGCGGGGCTAATTGAGTCCATGCCGAACCAGTTGTAAAAGGCAGCAGTGTCATTGTCCACAACGTCACCACGCAATTTGATTGTCATTTACTCTCACCCCCTTTCGTTGGGTCGTTTTGCACGTCAAAGTCTGGTGTGTCGGCCGGAATAAAACCGACAGCTTTAAGAATGTGAGTCGCTTGCACGCCCTCTAGTGCGTCGTTCTTTGCTAAGTCAGAAATGCTGCTTGCGTACTGGCTATAGTCGGGGTCAATGGCGGGCTGCATGTCGAGGTCGATACCAACACCGAGCTTCATAGTCAGCTCTGAGCTAATCGCGTAAATGTATTTGTTCAGGGCTTGCGAGTAGGTCGAACGTACTTGGTCGATGTTACTGTGAGCGGACTCGTTATTGAGGAAGTCTTGCGGAACCCCGAACGCCTTAGCAACTTGGTTTCGCGTGTAGCTGACCGAGTTCAGCAGGTTGGCAATGTTGCTGTCAATCCGAGGCGTTGAATACGTGGCCGTGGCGTCCATAACCATGACCCGCCCAGCGTTAGCACCCGAATTGGCTTTCTCGAACTCTTGACGAACGTTCTCTTTGGCCTCGGGGTCAACCGCACCGGCTGCGAGACTCAAAACCCCGTTCGGTCGGATTGCTTGGTTTAATGACTTCAAGGCCATGTCGTTTGCCTTGTCTTGAATATTCAAGTCACCGACCAGAGCTTGCAGCGGGCTAACGCCGATAAACTTGTTGTCGCTCAGGTTGGACAGCAGTTTGAAATGAAGCATTTGACCAGCCGGGACGGTTACCGTTCCCCGGTTGTCGTAGTACGTGACTTTGTAATTCACGTTCTGCTCGCCGTCGTCTACGATAATTTGAACTTGTGGCGGCGTGACCTGCTCAAAGTGGTGCAGCCGGCCGCTGGCGTCTAGGTTCATGACCACGTATGCGTTACCGTTCAGCAGCAGAGCACCCGTGACCGATTGCCAAAAGTTGTAAGAATTGATAACCGGGTTAGGTGCGTTGAGTTTATGCAGTAAAAAGTCATTGTCCGACTCAAACCGGCAGCTAGATACGTCGGCAGAGATTAGGTTGACCACGCTATATATGTCTGAATTTTTGAGGGCGGCGCTGGCAGTGGCGTAACTGGCAGACTTCACAACTTGACCGTTAACGATCAAGAACGGTTGATAATCTGAGCTAGGCAGCCACGCCTTGTTGGTGAACCGGCGCTTGAATGGATTAGTAAACTTCAATTAATCTCACCCCCTTTCAGTCGTCGCCACTACCGAATAGAAATGCTGTCGCGATCAACATGACACCAAGTACAATGTTTCCAACTGCCTCGCTAAATGCTGAAACACCAGCGTAAATGATGGCAATTCCCGTGATGTAAAGCCACATTGGTAGCGACTCACTAATTAATTCGGCTGCTTTGAGCAGCCCTTGTAATGCTCGTTTCATGTCGTCACACCCTAAAAACTGAAATTTTTGTAAAATGAATTGATGTCGTCTTGTTTCCAACCTGCAAACGGGTCGTCACTGCCCCGGTCGTCGCGTGAGACGCCTTCAAAGTGCAGCATTGCCTCGTAGAAACAGTTAATGATTGCGTCGAGGCAATCAATTTTGTCAGTCGCAAGGTTCTTGTCGATTTTGATACCGTTGTTGTCAACCAAGGTCACGGCGTTAGTCATACCGGCCTGCATTACACGGTCGTCAAACATGGTGATATGGCCGTTCTGCATTTCATGCCGAAAGAATGACGTTGGCTCGTCGAGGGACTTAGTACCCTGCCGAACCGGCTCAATTAGCCAGTTGTTTTCTTGGTCGAGCTTGTAAATAAAGACCTTATCCCGCCACGGGTCATACAGGAACGATTGCACGTGCAGGTTGTGAACCTCTACAAAGTCGAGCAACCAGTTGTACACGTCCGAGTAATCAATGTCGCCGCCTCGCGTGTGCGAGATGGTAGCGAACCCACGCCGTTCCTCTTCTCGGTAGGCAATGCCGTCTTGGTTTTCCTTGATAGCAATACTTTGCTGAGTTCGTGAGGTCGGTATAAATGAATGCTGGTAAACGTGAAATTTATGATCGCCGTCCTCGTCGGTATAGGGGAACACGAACGCTAGGCTGGTGTCGTCGCTGTACTGCGAGGCGTCAAACCCCACATAAACGTCGCGGTTGTCGATGTCGAAACCGTCACGCGGGATAATCGAGGCGTTGATGTCTTTCAAGTCGAGGTAACGGTTCTCTTTCTCGTTCAGCCACATATTCATGTTTTTGGTCTGAAAATCACCGATGGTTCCGGCCAGCATATCGCTGTCGCGCTTGTCAATCAGGCCACCCAAAAGCTCTCGTTTCTGTTCAGGTGAGTTCAGCAGCGGGTTACTCTTAGCCCACGTCTCGGGGTCTTGAGTTTCCTTGAGGTCGTCTTGCGCCCAAACCAGACACAGGTAAGTGTCGGCGTCCCGCTTGTAATCCTCTTCCATTGCCTTGGTGAGCATTCTCTGGTCGTCATAGAACGGCACTTTCGGGTCAGGGTACGAGGTCGAGATTTGAACATAACGCCGGTCAGCAATCTTAATTTGACCAGACAGAATTTTCGAGGTCTTGGCCCGGTTCTTGAGTTCCCCGACTTCATCAACAATCGCGGTGCGAAAGTGGAAACTATCGAACTGCCCGGACTCGAACGACACGGCACGAATAACGTTGTTACTCTTTTTCATAATGATCTGGTCGTTTTGCAGCATGAGACCGGACTGCTTAGCCAAGGTTTTAAACGGTTCAATTTCCGTCACCTTGCGCAGCATGGTCTTGAGATAGCCGAGCAGCTTGCTGGTCTGTTTCCAGTTAATTGAGGCTACTAAATAGTCTTGGTTGGACAGGCCTAACGAGTCGAGCAGAAATGTGTAGGCCATAATAATTGCCGCAATCATGGTCTTACCCTGCGCCCGGCCGACTGAAATTAAAGACTTGGTGAACCGAACGCCGCCTGTCGTGGTTTTCCAACCAAAGAGCTGCGCCATAATAAACTGCTGCCAGCCCAGTAAGTGAACCGGGTCGCCGCTGTCAACGTCCGGGGTTACTGCCGCAAAGAGCAGGGCCTTGTCTACGGCGTCGGTATCGTACTCAAACGGGAAGTCTGGTTGACCTTGGCGCTGCAAGTCACGTAAATGTCGAAAAGCGGCTAACTTGATTAGGTAGCCTGTGGTTTCCTTTCCGTCCATAACTCTGAACGCATATTCAGTGCCCGGGTCGGTGTATTTACCACGTAGACCGTCGAACACTGCGTCAGAGAACGCCTGAGCAACGTCGTGAGTCTTGGAAATATCAATTTTTGTCAACAACGCTGCTCACCTCTTTACTTTTTAGAATTTCCAAAGAACTTGGCTAAGTCAGCGGCAACATTTTCGTCACCGCCACCCGGCCCAACCTTGACTAGTTCTTGGCGGCTAGTGGGTGTGAGACCCAACTCACTGCCAAGCTGCTTCAACCGGCTAGTTGCCGAGTCGAGAATCTGGGTTGCAGGATTTCGCTTATAGCCAACAAAATCAGTCGCAACAATCTCACCCGTTACCGGGCTGAGAGTTGTCTTGTACGCCTTTTGAGCTTGGCCGTTCTCGGCAACATTCTCGTAGGCGTCCCGCATTGACTGATAGTTAATACAGAAAGCCTCGACAATGCTGCTGTCGAGTTGGTTAACGTCGAGCTGCTGCTTATTCAAAATTGGAACAATTGCGGCCCACATATCCCGGGCAATCCCTTGCAGGTAATCGGGTGGCGTCGTGCTCAGTGGCTTATTCTTTTTCTTGATTGTCATTCTTACACCCCCTTACTAAAAGTGTTTTTCAAATTGGAAATTTCTATAAGACAACTCCATTGGTATGCGGACAGGCGGCTTAGACCCGGGCGGCCCCCTTAATTTTGCAGAGCACGTTTCCAGTCAATCGCCGTCATTCGAGAAAGTTTCTTGTCGTTGGTCTTTGCTTCCATTCGAGTTTTTTTATTGTGGTCTTTGCCGCAGAGCGTCCACAGGTTTTTATCTGCCACGCGATCAGTGTCAGAACACAACCGCAGCGGGACAATGTGGTCAACGTACATGCGATTCTCAGACCTACCACAGACCTGACAGCAGCCAAGGTCGCGAGAGTAGACGGCTGAACGTACCGAAAGCCATTGCTTTGAACGGTAGAACTTTGCCCGTGAACTTTGCGCCATATCTTTGGCTGGTTCTTTGGCCGAGCTTTTTAGTCCAAAACTTTGAGCTAAATCTTTGACCGCACTGTCGTCGTCCGTTGAAGCGAATCGATGAGTCGTGTCATAGTGCTTAGTTGCTCGGCGTCGGTGATACTCATAGGCACGAGCGGCAACGCCAGTCGAGTGACGGTGCAGGTATGCTTGATAGTGTTCGTTGTAATGCTTGGTGCAGTAGCGATACTTGAGCGGTATCATCTCACGACACCCCGGTTGACCACACCTATGAACCAATGGCATTACTTATCACCTCGGTGCTTATGTTCGTTCCAGAGGTCATGCCATACAGCCATCAGCGAAGCAACGAGCACCAATAATGCAATCAGATATAGCGGTACCAGTACAATATTGAGTGCGATTGACCACATACCCGTGAGCTGGCCAAACAATAGAACTATAAAACTAACAAATAGAATCCAGATCATAGCAACACCAGCTTTCAATTATTAAAAAAGACGTAGCAACTGCCACGTCTTGAATATGTATCGCTGTCGAGGAAGGAAAGTTGGAACCCGACAGCATGTTAGGAGGTGAAACATAAATAAGAACAGTTTCGTCCTTATACGTCCTCGCTAGGAGTCGAACCTAACGGGGACAACCGGAAGCACCGGCATAGACATGACCCCGGTAATTCATCACTGAATTACCATACGTTAATATTACCCAAGTCATACATTGTACACGTGCGATTTTTGTGCAACTTTCACCGAATGCCAAGTCGCTTAGCCACTTGTTCAAAGAAACGTTTTCTTTTCCGACTAGCCACTGTTCGGCTAACATGTAATTGTAGCGCCACACCCGTAATTGTGAGTACCGGATTATGTTTAAAATATAATTCTTCAATAATCGATTTCGTATCGTTGTCACTTTCTTTCAGTGTCCATTCCACAACGTTTTCATGTTCCCGCAACAAACGTAGTGATCTATCTCGAATGATTGTCATATCTTCCTTCTTGAGTTCATCTCGAATGTAGCTCTCCGTCTGAGGATAATCGCGCAATATATCTTCAATATAATGAAATGTTGTTTTTCTCAAACCACTCAGCCTCTCTTAAAACAAGCGTTTATTACTCCGCCACTCGTTCGTGTATTTGCTCTCAAATCAGTCATCTCCTTTATTGCATAATAAAAAGCCCAGTGCTAACTAGGCTTTATCTTTAGACATCTAATTCTGCTTTCAACGCATCGGTTGCCACACGTGACACATTAATCTTGCGTTCCTTTGCTAAGTTATTGAGATACTCCGGTACGGTAATAGTTCGTCTAACTGTCTTCGTGTTTTTCTGTAACCACTTAGTCATATCAATAGATACATAGATAACACGCTGATTGTCTTCCAGCTTCCAGATTGAAACATCCTGTGGCTCTGGATACTTCTCACCATCAAGCATAGTCGCAATAGCGTCTTCTGCTTGATATGCTAAATCTGCTAATGAATCACCTTGCGTTACCATACCGGGAACACTCGGTGATGTTGCCACAAAGTAATGGCCATCTTCATCATTATATTCGGTCGCGATGATTGGGTATACTAATCGTTTGTCCATATTGTCACCCTGGATATGCCAAGGAAGCAAGGCTTATTTCAGCCCTGCTTCTTTGCGTATTGCCATCTCGGTTCCTTTCTTTAATTCCCCTTGATGGAATGGAATTTCGGTTGTCCTGCCGTCTGGGTGCTTGTATCTCCGGTGACCACCTTTACCTTGTCCCGGAACGTAAACAAACCCGGCTTTCAAGATTTCCTTTTCCAACTTCCTTGGTCGGATTGGCATATCCTTTCTCCTTTCTATATTTATAGTATATCACTGTATACGTATAAAGTAAATACTTTATCGCTATAAAATGCATATAATTTTATACCGCCCGTGAGAATCGAACTCACGTTAACACCAGCTGACGGCTGTTAAGCAATTTATTTATGTTACCAATATAATCCCACTAAACCTAGAATCCCATGTAATCTACGTGTACACATAAAATACACTATCCCGGAATTGGTGTGATATAATCCATGATTTCTGTATCAAACCTTCTTGCAAACGTCCGCTTGCGTCCCTCCCATTGATCTAAGAAATCCAGTGTTCTATGAAGTTCAGCGGACTTATGTCGAATCCAGTCAATACCGTATGGAAATTCTGGATCGTCAGCAATATCTTCGAGCGTCATGCCCTCGATATAATGCATCTTCAAAAAATCGTGTTCATACCCTTGGAATGAATCAACCAATTCTAAAAGCTCCTGTCTGTCATTTTCACAGTCATTTAGCTCTGTTTCCAATGGTGGAAGCTGGTCTAGCACGTGCGATCCTCGTGACTTCGCATTAAGCCGGATATTGCGCAAGTCGCCTTCCGTCCATCGCACTTCTTCTCTTTTCACCTTCCGAATTTGCCACCGCAAGTAACGGCAACGTTCTTCTAGGTCAAGATATTCTTGCAACCACTCATATCTACTTTTATCCTTGCGTCCCAAAAACCGTCACCTCATGATATAATTAGTTATCCAGTAAATTAGATCAGTTGACGTGCCAGTAATGGGACGTTTTTTGTTCTAAAACCGATTTAATATTTTGCTAATCCCATATTGATGATTTCCAACAATACTTCATTTCGCTCTTTGACACTCAAATGATTCATGGCAATACGCTCAGGTTCCGATAACTTGTGATAGTGTCGTTCACACCAAGTTAACGTGCGGCCCAAATCATATTGATGTTCTTCAAAACTACGAAGAACAAATTGCCGATACACCTTTTGTCCAACTGTCAATCTTGTCTCCTCCTTTTCATATGGCTTATTGCAATATGAAATATAGGCTTTTGCATGCCGCAATTCATGCCTGCGGTCATCTACCTCGTTTTAATTCTCAAACCCATACCCTACCACCGACGCATTGATAATCTTCAATGCGTCTTCTGGGCTGCGTGCGATACCATGAATCACATGCTTACTAGTCAAAAACTCATGAAACCTAGTCTGATCTTCACGTGGCCGACCTGTTTCGTTTTTACATTCAATAAAGAATATCTTCCCATCACTATGCCGAAAGCCAAACAGATCTGGAAAACCTTGTGGTAATCCAGAATCAAACCACCGACCATCCGCCGTTTTTACTTTGCCTACATTTGCCCGAAAAATAGTGCATCCGGCTGCTGATACTGCCACGCGGATTCGATTTTGAATTTCTTGTTCTCGCATATATACCTCCGTAGTCACTAATAGTGACTACACCTATCAATTAGTGACTACGCCAAATCCCTTGTCACACGTGCCTTTAGCTAAGGTGTAGTCACGTAGCGACTTATTTTCAACTTTTCAAACCTTTGGCGTAGCCGTAGTCTCCATACCCTATACCTATATAAAATAATATATATATATATAATATATAGATATAGTGACTACATAGCTCTACATACACTGGCGCCGTAGGGCGGAGGTGTAGTCACTAAAGTGGCTACATAGTGACTACAGTGACTACAGCCGTTCATAACCACGCTTAGGAATACCGCCAACTCGGCGATGAGTTGCCTTCCAGCCCTTGTGATTGTCCATGACGTACTTAATCTTATTGGCAAGCTTTCGGTTTTTGATTAAATCAGTAACACCCATCTTAAATGCCAAGTCAGAACTCGTAACAAAATCACTCGTAACCTGTGCTAATGCTTGTTCAATAGCGTCTTCTTCGGCATCAACGTACATAAACTGCTCACGATTATCTGACAACATCTGCTCTTGCTGCTCCGTTAACCCGAATCGGAATCCATTCAAGTAATATCGCGTAAACTCGCCCCACAGTTGATTAACCATTTCTTGTGGTAAATCGTTGACTGGCGACTTTTGCTGTAGCGCTTTACTAACCATTACCGGCATAAACCGGCGTTCTCCGGTTTTGTCCTTCAAATAGGTCACCTCATTGGTTGTCCGAGCAATGACAAAATTCTTATATCGTCGAACTGTATATCGCCCGTAGGCCGGCCGGTATTCGACTTGTTCAGCGCTAATAAACTTTTTTAGTATTTCAAAACTGCTATTTCTGGTAGCTGTCATCTCGTCATCATTCACAATCCAAGCACGCATCATGTTGCCGTAGTTATCTTTATTCTCAAAGTCAGTGAATTGGTCGGTATACCAACCGCTAGCCATTCGCTTTAACAAAGTTGTTTTACCAGTGCCTTGGCCACCAACTAAATCTAAAACAAAATCAAATTTCGTTTCTGGTTTAAAGGCTTTCGCTACAGCACCAGTGAAAAATAGTTTTGTCTGCAATGTGGTAACCTCTGAACGCTCAACACCTAAGTAAACTGGAAGAAAATCGGCTACCCGTTTGGTGCCGTCCCAATCACTCAGACACTGCTTCAAGTAGTTAATAACCGGATTAAACACATTCCGGCGAGACACTTCAACTACTGCGGCATCAATTAGTTTAGGTGTGAACATCACTTTGTATTTTCGTTCAATGTACCGTTGGATTGCCGGAGTAAACTCATCTTGCAACGGCCCGCGTTCAAGCATTAATTCAGGTGAATCAGCCATAAACTCAGTTTCATAGCTGAATTCGTTATAAGCGAATTTGCCTTTCAGCAACTCATCATGTTCCAAAATCAAACATACATTCTCTAAGCTGTTGGCTTTGATACCACCCTTGGCCGTCTCCATAAAATTAATTCGGCTATTAAGTGGAACTACTTTCTGCCGTATTTCGCGAAGCTTTTCGGCTTCATCGTCAAAACTCACGCTTGTGCCCCCCTTCTTCTAATTTCTTTTTTAACCATGGATTCAACCGTTCTGACAACCTCGCGTTCGCTCAAACTATCCGTTGTCCTAGAATTAGCGATTTTCGCTAGGTCTAAGACGCTTTTCGGATCAACGCCACGGAATAGTAGGCCACCGGCAAAACTCGCTAAGGCGTTGTTTCTGCCCCCTGTATCACCTAGCCCACTCGTGATTGTTTCAAATAACTCTGCGGTCGCCGATTTCTGATCGTAATCAATGCTTAAATCAAGATTGGTCTCCGGTTTATCATTGATTGCATTTACCAATTCTGGTGATGCCGTAACGATATTATTTTTATTCTCCCAGCGATATTGGCCCCCATTATGCTCACTGGGAGCTACCATCACGTAATTGTTAATATGGGCCTTAATATCTATTCCGGGTAGCCAACCAATATTTTGTTGTATATGACAATCTTCTCGTTTTAGATAGAACAACTGTCGGCCACCACCCGCGGTGTGCTGGGATAATGTATTACGAAAGTATTCCGGGTGCTCATAATTTTTAAAGCTCACAAAACCGTCCGCACCATCGGGATGTTCATCAATATCTACAACAAAGAAATTGGTTGTCCGCATGGCTATTTGCGCGTATGGGTGTGTCTGCCAAAATCGTTTAATCTCTTCCACAGTCATCGGTGGCTGGTCAGCAAACTTAATCAATGGTTGTTTACCAACCATTGGTAATACACTGAAACCAGCCTTAGCGTAAGCAACCGCGTAGTTAACTAAGTTACGCATGACCGGCCTCCTTTTTAAAGGGCCTCTCACCCATTCGATGGATAACGTCATTGCGCTTAAATATTTAGAACGGTGCCGTAGTAGTAGTGTCGTCAACCGGTGGCAAGTCATTATCTGTAGGTGCCGGAGCCTGTCCACCTAATGCACCGGGTAATTGGCTATCATCAACTACTGGTACTTCTGGTTGTTGCGCCTCATCTAATTCATAATTTGTGTATGGGTTGGAGGGATCCTTTTTGTTTGGTGAGTGCTTAACGTGTAAGATAACCGTCTTACCCTTTTCTGGCGCTAACGCATTAACCAATGCCTCGTGTACTTCGGTTTCAGTAGGTCCAGCAAAATGTTGTGGAGTAATATTTACACCCAATAACGCACCCAGCTTTGTAATGAATCGAATATTTTGTGAAATAACAAAATCAGGCATTGCTTTACCAGCCTTTGTCTTTTCAGCAAATGACAGATTATCAAATTCTTTTTCCCCGGCGTGTTCCCCATCGAGGACTGTAAACACTAGTTTTACGCATTCCCATCCAGAGTCATAAGTGGCGTGAGAAATGTCTTCCACAACCACATTGTAATCACCATCTGGCAATCCTTGACTGGTAGCAACCGTATCCTTCTTTGCATCAAAATTATCAAGTGTGTTTGCTGCTAAATCTAATAAACTCATATTTACTTACCTGCTTTCGTTGTCTCTGGCGTCAATGCACCAGGAATGGCCTTCAAAATTGACAAAATCTTCGGATCATCGACTTCACTTGCTTTATACTGACGGCGAATCTCAGTAACGTTCCGTAGATAGTTTTTACCAACATGTTGCGTATGAATCACTAAATCACAATTGCCATTAACCACGTTGTAATACTTTGTTTTGAGCGATGGTACTTTGATCGTATTATTAGCGTCATCCGTAATATCGTTCTCACGACTGATATATACAACGTTCAGCGGCAATGCTTTCAAGTCCATTACTAGTCCTTGAAGTGCTGCATTAAACATGGCATAGCCTTTCCCATAGGGAATATCAGCAAGGGCTTCTACTCCTGCTTTTAGACACACCGCCTGTTCAATTAGGCCACAAATATCATCGATAACATCCAACGTTACCGTTTCATATGTGTTGGCCTCCGTACCAAGTGCCAAAATAATTTCATCAAGTTGCTTAATACAATTCTGGTCAAGGTTGCCATCCGCCTTACGCGTGTTCCGAATCTGAATACTTGGGGCTGTCCCCATAGCACTGTTCCCATCCGTATTCAGCACTAATGTGTTAGGAAAATGTTCTGCTAGATAACTCTTGCCCGACATCGTAGCACCCCAGATAAAGAAATTCCGTGGTGTCCCCGACGGTTTGTGGGGTTCATTTTTTGGTAAAATGCTCACGCTCTAATCAATCCTTTCATTTTTGCTTGGAAGTAGGCCCAACCCGGTTTGTAGCCATGTAGCTTCCCATATGCTTTTAGCTCAGCATAACTCTTCAATTCTGCTGGTCTCTTATCGGCCACTTTTTCTAAAGCACGATCATCAATCACTTTCTTAGCCATTGCCAACCGCCTGTTCGCTTCAACCTTTTTCAATTCAGCATTCGGATCAACCGCAATCTGTACATCCTCTTTTAATCCAGCTCCACAGAAAGGACATGTATCACCCTTGCGATAAAACGTTGCAAAACATTCAGGACAGACTGTAACTGACTTGATTGGCGTGCCATTACTGGATTTAGACTGTTTGTTTCGGCTGGTTAACGTCCACTCACGATCGGCCGTTGGAAGACCAAACCGTTCAACATTGTTAACATGATCGATAATAATTGCTCGCTTGCCTTTGCGTGGGTTCATTGACCGCATAGCGAACTGCAAATACAACGATAACGATTGAGTTGGTCTTAGCATGATGACGCAATCAACATTAGGCAAATCAAGACCCTCTGTGAATAACTCGGCATTAGTGACTATCTGAATTTTCCCAGCTCGATAGTCGGCAACAATCTGCTTTCGATCATCCTTTTTGGTCTTGCCGGAAACCGCCCGTGCTGTTATCCCGGCAGCATTAAAGGCATCGGCCAACCGTTGAGCACTTGCCACGTTATACGCATAAGCAATTGCCTGCTTTCCACTAGCTAAACGTTGGTAGTGTCGCACTGCATCCCCATAAATCTTGGGTTTCATAGCCTCATCAATACTTTTCTCGTCGAACTCGCCATTACGTTTAACTTTTAGCTGCGTGCTATCAATCCCAGATGGTGCATAGTAATCAACTGGGGCTAAAAAGCCATTCTCAATTAGCCAACTGATTGGTTTTCCTAATATGATGTCATCTGCTATCACATTCAGGCCCTTACCATCCATCCGCCAAGGTGTCGCCGTAAATAATAGTTTAAGTGCATTTGGAAAGTGGTCGATAATGCGCCGGTATGACTTAGCCAACACGTGGTGAGCTTCATCAACAATAATGATGGCTGGTGGCTTAAGTTCGCCTACGTGTCTAGTCAAAGTTTGCACCATTCCCATCTTGCACAGCTTCATATTCACATCATCGGCTGTAAAGGTCGCCTTAGCTTGTTCCAATATTTCGGAACGATGAACCATAAATAGCACTCGGTTATTCTGTGCAGTGGCCGCACGAGCAATATCAGCCATAATAACTGTCTTGCCAGTTCGCGGTGGCGATTGAATCACAATGCATTTATGCCCTGTGGTTGCGGAATCCCGTGCCGCATTAACCGCTTCTAGCTGATAATTACGAAGTTGAAACATTAGCTAATCCGAATTGAACGTGTTTGGATCAATTTGGCACCGGGGACTGTTTCACCAGTTTTTAATGCCTGCTTAATCGCCGCACCATCGTGTTTCTTCTCTACCCTGATAAATTCATCGGGAATAAGTTGTTCGTCTGTATAAGCGACCTTAGCGGGGTTATTTTGAATCCAAATCGACAGGTCAGTGTCTTTGATTTTGTTCTTTCCTGCTGTCTCCATTCCGTGCTGTAAGGCTAACTTCAATCGGCCAATATTATTGGTCAGGCTATGCTTACGTTCTTGATCGTGCTTAATCTTTTCACCAAGCGATTTCTCATCGGCCACTAGCTGCTTGATTACTTTGCCATAACCAATAGCTTTATCGGCAATACCATCTTGTAGGCTCTCAATCGTATCAGCGAACAGTTGTTGGTCGTCTTCGTCAGCGCTCTCTGCTAACTGCATAACTTGCAGTAAATTCCCTTCTAGTTCGTATAAATTCATGTTTATTCACCGTCCTTAATCTCAACGTTGTCAATTCCATATCGGAGGAACGTGTTTACAATGGTTGTAATTGGCAAACCAGTCTCTTCTTTCAACTCTTTAATTTGTTTGTGAAGTTCAATGTCAATGAATACTGGTTTAGTGCCATTTACCGCACTATTACTTGTTTTGGTTAAAATGAGTTCTTTCATGTTTAATGATCCCTTTCTTTTTCCGTGGTATAATCCACTTGAAATATGTTTTATCTTGGTCAGCTATTTGCGGTAGCTGGCCTTTTTGTTGCGCCGCCATAGTTTAGACAGCCATTGTTTTTTCGGTGACTGATAAACTAGGTCAGCTAATGTGCGTATGTGGATGATAAAATCACACCCTTTTCTACATTAGTTTCACGACGAAGCCTCATATACTCTTCGTCACGTGCAAGCACCTCGAATTGTTCCCATTTCCGAAACCGATAAGTTGCTAGTGACTGATAGCTCGCTGGCGTCCGCATCAACTTAGCGTGCCAATGTGCAGCTAATTCCTTATTTGTCATGTTTCTATTTCCACCTTTCATGTTCCAAAATCGTTAGTGCCCCGCCATCTACCCGGCTAGGATTTAGTTGTTAAAACTTTGGTGGTTCATTAACCATTCGTGAACGGCTGGTGCATAGTATTTTCGTTGACTGCCTTCTTGATAGTACGGAAATCCTTTTCTACGATAATATTCATCGAACGCATCAACTTTGATTCCAAATTGTTCTGGCAAATCCTTACGTTTCAACATCTTTGTTGTAACAAATGGCTGCTTACGCCCATCTTCAACACCCAGTTCATATGCTTGTTTGAAAAGACCCGCTAGACTCTTTACAAGTTCATCCACATATATCGCCCCCTTACTCAAACATATGGTCTCGGTAAACACCGATGATAATACCTATAATCAGGCAACCAACTAAACGCAGTGCAATCATATTCATTCCCCCACTTCGGCTAAATTAAAGGTAATGTGACAATCGTTTTCTGTTTCACCATTTTCGTAACTATCAATTCCAATTCGACACAACTCAAGAAGCACTTCATTCGGAATTGCGCTTTGTGTTTCGACAGTGACCTCATCTTTGCCCAATGAAGCCGCTGCTATGATCTGTGCTCGAATGTCATCGTAGAAATGACGTTCCTTAGCTTGTAACACTGCACCTTTTACTTCTTGTGCAAAATATTCTGGATTCATGTTGGTTCCTTCTTTCAATAATTTTTAAGGTATACTTGAGTTACTCCAATTAATCGAGGTGATATAAAATGAGTAAACCATACATTATTTCATATGATTTAGATGAGCCCGGCCAAAAATATGAACAGGTGAAAAAAACCATTAAGTCATTTGGTGGTTCGTATATCAAAATTCAAAAATCTGTTTGGCTAGTAAGAACCAGCTTGTCACCCGATGATATGTGTAACCAATTGCAACACACGATGGATAAAAATGATTCATTATTTGTCTGTGAACTGGTTCATAACTATCAAGGTCTTGCTTCAAAAGAAACGTGGAAATTTATTCGAGAGAATATATTCCCAGATAATTAATAGGGGTTTGCTATATTATTTTTAGAAACCTTTTTTGGTATTGAAACCTCTAGTGCATTATTATTTAGGGCTTCCGTGTTACTTGCGATAACATGGAGGTCTTTTTCAATTGCCCATAAGACGTTAATCAGTTTCTTCAATGATTTAATCATGTCATTTCTCCTTAGTATTCTTCGTTCCAAGCTTGATACCGGATGGCAAATTCTTTAACGATTGCTGTGTAAATCTCAATCAGCTTCTTGTCATGAGCAATCACATCAACCTTTGTTGTATTCTTGCGCTGAGTTTTTGAAGTCCCTTCCTCAGCCATTCGACGTCTCAAGTTGGTTAACCGTGTCTTAAGTGATACCCCACCTCGCCGGTCTACTTCGTCGTAGATATCGTTGCGAGTCATCTTGTATGATTCACCTGTGTTACCTTGCTGACGTGCAATCTTACTAATGAGGTGTGAGGTCTCATTCCGCCAGTCCATGGTAGACGTGGCAACAATCTCACTAACGCCATCAATTTTGGTCTCAAGTCGTTGTTGGATACGTTCACTAGCTGCTAGCTTATCTACAACACCCTGCATGAATTGGAGCTCAGGAGACAGTGCTGAGGTACGAGACTTAACTTGATCTTCCATCTCGTTGAACGCCTTAATGTATTGGAGCTTGAAGCCGTCAGCTTTGTGTCCCGTGAAACCCATTACGATAAATGCAAATCCATCACGATTCATGTAGTACATTGGATTCGACTTGCCGTTTGAAGCTGTATATTGCCCTTCTACAAACATGTTTTCTAGTAGAGCGGAATTTTCCGCTGTACTAATTTTTGTATTGATCGCTTCTAAAACATCCTTATGCTGCTTACCAAATGATTCTGCTACCTGTAAGCTACTGGTAACTGCTTGTTTGTCTTTCATGATTACTAAATCATTCATAATCAATCCTCCTTAATGCCAAATTCGTTAATCATACTGATAATTAGTGTAGTAGCTTTCGGACCTTTTGCTTTTCCGCTAATCACTTGTTGAATCCATTGCGGTGTTTTACCAAAAAGTATTCCAGCCATACTATAAGTAATACTTTTTTCTGCCATATAATTCTTAACGGCTTTACGTCCCGGCTCAGTATCTAACAATAAAAACATCTCCTTTTATAAAGTAATTTATCAAGCAATGTTGACTTATTTTTAGACTTAGTCTAAAATGAGTGCATACGAAATAAGCAATATAAAACCTACTACCACCGCAATCCCTCGCCAAAGTTATTGTTTTGATAGGTGTGTTTTTTGTTGCTTGATTACTTGATGAATTAATCATAAGCCTTAGTCTAAAAATAGTCAACATTTATTTAGTCTAAGTCTAATTAATTTGTCATTGATTGGGAGAAATTACCGATATGACAGTATTAGATAGAATTAAAAAAATTTCAAAAAAACGCGGTTTTAGCTTAGTTCAAGTTAATGATAAAGCTGGTTTGGGAAAAAACACTATTTATTCTTGGAAAACTAAAGAACCAAGTATTAATAACTTAAAGGCAGTTGCCCACGTTCTAAACGTATCTGTTGAATACTTACTAGGTAATACTACAGACGAGTCCATCCCAAGTGAGCCCAAACAGGTAGACCTCGCAGATGATGATTACATCATGACCTATCAAGGCAAGCCTATTCCCGAGGAGGATATGGAGTATATCAAACGTATCCTAAATGGTGGAAAGGACTGATCGTCTTTGAACATTTACATCAAGAGATTGATGCAGTATGCATGGGATAATGGCATTTCTTGTGTTTTAACAGATAAGATGAACGAACACACCCCATCATCTGCTCAGCCAAAAAACAAAATAATTCTCATTAATCTTAACTGGTACAATCAATCGGAGATTATTTTTCAAATGGCTCATGAAATTGGCCATGTGGTCAATCATGATGAAGGAGTCTTGTACTATTCTAGTTTTAGCAACAAGTCAAGCTACGAACGAAATGCCAATCTTAAAGCATTAGAAATTCTTATACCAATCTATTTAGACATTATCGGTGATTACACCAGTAGTAGTGTTTTTCCGTTTATGCAAGCTTTCTGCATACCAGATCGATTGGAAAATGACGTAGTTAGCGCGTTTCGAAATAGTATTTCAAATAAATAGATTAAGCCTACGCCCAACAGACTGATCGGCGTTAAAAGCTGTCTACATATTTCAGGGGGGATTATCTTGAAAAAAATATTATTTGGAACCACACTACTTTCCGGTTTATTTTTGTTCTCATCACTAGCAAATGCTAGTTATTTAAATGGCAATAGTTATGCTGCCGAAGCTAACAAATCTGCAACTGCCAGAAAGACTGTTCGTGTTTATAAAGTTACAACCGGAAAATATGAGGCCGACAATCACTTCACTTTTTACGGGTACCTGCATAAAGGATCGAGCGTTAAACGGTCTTCATACTTAATGAGCACCGGCGGCTGGGTTATTAAGTCAGGCCATAAATACTACCACAATAAACGTACTTTCTTCTTAGTGGCTAAAGGGAATTGGTATTACAAGTAACCAGGAAAATTAAAAAAACATCCCCTCCCGTTAGGAAGTAGAACGCGCCCACCCTCCTCGGTAGCCAGCACTGGTTCGACTCCAGTGGAGGGAATAGACCAGACACGGAAGTCTTTAAAAGCTGAATTTCGGGGAGGATTAATTATGAAGAAGATACTTTTATTAGCTGTAGGAGCTACACTAGCAACCAGTTCAATTCCAGTAACGGCAAGCGCTTCTACTTGGCATACGTCAAGCATTCCTAGTCAGCTACGTGGATATTGGTATGCTCGTGACAATCGCAATGAAGGCGTACATATCTACAAACATTCAATCCACTATAAAGGTGAAGAGACCGTTAAAGTTAAATGGCGCTATGCTGGTAATCACAAATACCACTTTAAATATAGTCATTCGCAAGGATTTACCATTTCTATGCATTACTACAATCACCACAAGATGACTCTGAACTCATATTGGCACAATTACGTTAGATAATAACAGGTCCTCTCCTCGGTAGCTAGAATCGGTTCGACTCCGGTTGGGGGAATAGGTTATTATAAACTTTGTCATTATCATAAGGAGTGATTTAGATGAAACTGGATGTTAATCAAATTATAGATGAAGTTCCTGTTATTGACTCATCTTCTGATTACTGGCTCATGCGCGCAAACAGTGGAGATTTTTATACTGACTTTTACATGAATAGTTATATTGGCCTAGGATGGAATGGTATCCCCATTCAAAGTATTAAAGATGCCAATAACAATTCAGACGTGATTAAAGGAGAACTGAAACAGCTCACCCAGAAAACTGGTGATAATCCTGAAAATACTTCTGAACAAGCATATGGTATTTGGGCTAATCAATTAATTAGATTTACCAGTGGTTTAAAGGTAAATGATATTGTTGTGGTTCCTTCCGAATCTTCTGAACTATTCTTAGTTGGTCAGATTACAAGTAACGCCTTCGAACTCGCTAAAGATAAAGTTCAAAGAATTCAAGACGAAACTACACAATATAAAGTATCTAACTTTCAAAAGCGTCGGACTGTAAAATGGCTTGGATCTTTCAGTCGAGACAAGGCGGATACCGCCCTATATAAGATGATTTATTCACAGCATACTTTAAGTGACATAAATTTCTATAAGCCTTATATCAATCGAGCTATGTTTGATGCTTATATTGAAGATGGTCAATTACACTTAACCTTTAATGTAACCCAGCCTACAGATATTAGTAGCGAGTATTTGGGACAGTTCATGTACCAAATTTCAAAAATTGCAAAAACATTTGATTCAACCTCAAACGTAGTAGTAAAGGTAAACGTACAGTCCCCTGGTCCTGTTGAAACTGTATTTAAGAGCGTTGGTATTGGTATTGCCGTTTTCGCTGTCATAGGAATGGCTACAGCTCTTCCTTATGGTGGCGAATTCAAATTTGGTAACGCCGTAATTGGTGAAATTAGCTATAAGGTACCAGGAATTGCAACTAGTCATCAAAAGAACGTTCAGGAGTCTGTAAAATCCTCGGATGAACACAATGAAAAACTACTAAAAATTGAAAAAGATGCAGTTAAACAGGCTGTTGAACTGAAGGTTCCAATTTCGAAATTAGGATTAAACTTACCTGAAAGTATTCAAAAGTCCCTGCAACAAGAAGTTGATCGACAAGTAAAAAAACAAGCACAAAAAACAGACAAAAAAAAGAAGGATGACACACCTCATCCTTCCAAACAATAATTTTTAGAATATTGTAATTCTAATTGATGTGATAACAATTAGAAGTGCAACAAACAAAGAACCAAGAATCATTATTAAGTTCTTAATACTCTTCAGCTGTAGCTCACCTTTAATAAAAAATCTTTGGGTGATACTTGCAACAGGAACATAGATTGCTAATGACAATAACAACGATATTGCCATATACAAAGAAGTCATCGAAATTAGCTGTCTCATTCTCGTGCACTCCTTTCATTTCTCGGACACATATTAGCACATTATCTGTTAAAAATCATTAATAAACATTAAGAAAAAAACGTAGGTATAGCAGAAAATGTATCCCCCTACCTGCCGAATGCACACACAATACTCAAGGGCACTAGTGCGCCCTTTTACATACACAATTATAACCGAAAGAAGGTGGTGCCTCAATCCTTATTAAATCTACCCGGCTAGGTGATTTAATCTTAGGAGGAAAACAAAATGGCAAGTATTAAAAAACGAAATGGTAAATGGTCAGCTCGCGTAAGTTACTATGATGAATTCGGTAACAGATTTTCTAAAAACAAAGGCGGCTTCAAACTTAAAAAAGATGCTGAACAATGGGCCAATCAATTAGAACAAAAGAAGTTTGATAAAACAATTGGCAAAGTTGATGATAGTCTCACCTTTTACGATTATTACTCAAACTGGCTTGAGACCTATAAATTGCACAAATTGGCCCCTATTACTGTTCAAGAATACCGCTATACGTTACGACAAATTAAGGACTTGTTGGGAGATACTCAGCTTTCTGCCATGACTCGTACTCGTTACCAAAAATTTTTAAATGATTTTACCCATGGAAATAGTGAACAACGTGGTAAGCGACGCCTTTCCGGGGATTCCCCTTACCACAGCAAAGCCTCGGTAGAAAAACTTCATGGTCACATTCACGCTGCGATCATTGATGCCGCAGCTGATGGCCTTATTAGGGCCGATTTTTGTCTCCATGCCGAGTTAGGCGGTCATCGGGGTAAAGATGCCCAACTTAAGTATCTTGACGCTAACGACATGAAAAAGCTGATTAATGAGGTCAATCATGTTATTAAGATTACCGCTACATCAAAGTCAATGATCTACACCGGATTGATGACAGGAATGCGGGTAGCGGAAGTCTCGGCCCTCACTTGGCCCGATATTGATTGGAAGGCAAAAACTATCAGCGTGAATAAGTCATGGGACTATTCTTACGGTCAGAAATTTAAGCGGACAAAGACTGAATCTAGTATTCGTACAATCACAGTCACCGATGAACTACTCAACCATTTAAAGCAACTGCATGCTCTACAAGTTGCTTCCGGTTTAGATAATCCTGACCACATGGTCTTCTTAAATAACCGTGGTCGGATTCCTACCCCTGGTGCCTGTGATTTACTGCTTAAAAAATATCATGAGTCTTTGGGTATTAAGCGAATCAGTTTTCATGGATTGCGTCATACTCATGCCAGCTACCTACTTTATTGTGGTGTTAAAATGGAGTACATCTCAAAACGATTAGGCCACAAAAATAGCACAATCACTCGAAATGTTTACGCTCATCTGATGAAAGAAGACCAGCATCAGGAAGAAAATCGTACTTTAAAAGCATTATCTAATTTTAGGTAGCTGTGCACATTTCAAAACGCTGTACGCCTTTGGTACCAAGCAATTAGAGCCTCTCTAGAAAATTAATGGTGCACGTAAGTACACGCCTAAACAGCTAATTTAAGGGTAAAAATAGCTAGTGTGTACCAAAACGTGCACCATTATATCAATTTCCACCGGTTTTCACCGTTTAATCAAAAATAAAAACCCCGTCAAATCAACGTTTGACGGGGTTCAGTGATGATTAACACACTTAATTGAAGGAGAGTACAGGATTTGAACCTGCGCGCCGGTATTAGCCGGTTCGCCGGATTTCGAGTCCGGTGCATTACCACTCTGCCAACTCTCCAAGTCACTACTAGTATATTTTACCAATAATGACCATAAATGCAAGCCTAGATTTTAAATTCCTCCCTGAATCAAGACGGCCGGATCAAACGGATCAATCCACACCGCTTGGGCATCCACTAACCCCAGCGGAGAAATGTTGGTACTATCCATCCTTGCCGCTAATAAGCGCTTATCTTCCTGACGAGCCGTCGCAATCTCCCAGTCCGTCCATTCCGATTGCCAAGTTTCACGACTAACCACAACTAGTAACTGATGGGTCTGTCGAATCTCACGTCGTAGCTGCCGCCGAATTGCTGCTGCCCCTCGTCCCTGAAACTTGACTGGTGGCACCTGTTCATGAAAGCTCACTGTTGGAAACGCCCAATTTTGCGCAGCCCATTCATGGAGTTGGACCTGGAATGATTGGGCTAACGGGTCTGCCGACTGGTAGCTAATAAACAAATCGCTCATTATCCAAACCCCCTTCTTAATTAACTTGATACAAGTGTAGCGGTATCAAAAGTCAAAACCATAACAAGCATATGTATTTCTTATAAAAACTATATAACAAGCCTTACTTAAAAGCGATACATTCGCTCACCTATTATGTATATTCATTGACCACTATCACAAAAATCCCTACAATTAACTCATCTATCCAGCACAATTAAAAGGAAGGAGTGAACCTCATGTCCAAATATCTTGTCATTTACAATGGCAGTGCGGGTAGCAATGATAACGAAAAAATTGCCCATCATTTTCAACGCCAGGCTACCGCCCATGGGGATGCCGATCTATTAGCCACACAATCACGTCAAGAAGCCCTCCAGGCTATTCAAAAACGCGCCAAAGACTATGATTGTCTCGTCACCATTGGTGGTGATGGCACCCTAAACACCACCTGTACGGCCCTTTTAAAAGCCAACGTCGGGACTACCTTAGGCATCATCCCCGGTGGCACCGTCAATAACTTTGCTAAAGCCTTGGGTCTTCCGCTAGAAGCCGATGCCGCAATTGATACCATCCTAACAGGGACCGCTCGACCAGTTGACCTAGGTTATCTCCCCGATACTGGTCAAGCAATTGTTAGCAGTCTCACCATCGGTAAATTAGCCGAAACCGCTCAAAACGTCAAGCAATCTGAGAAAAAGTGTTGGGGACCCATGATCTATCTATTTAAGGGATTTAAACAATTAGTTACTAATCGCTCTTACAAATTTCGGCTAACTGTTAACGATCAGACCCACGTCCAACGGGCACAGGTTATCCTGATAACCACGACTAATTCCGTTGGTGGTTTTATTACCTTTAACCAAGAAGCCAGCTTTGACGATGATTTACTGCACACCTTCGTCCTTCGCCGCTTTACCCCCCGTAAGCTCATGAACTACGGCCGATTATTCATTGCCGGAAAATTCAAGAATGCTCGCGGTGTTAGTTATTTCAAAAGTACATCACTTACCATTGAAAACTTATCTCATCGTCCACTTCACACGCGTATTGATGGCGACCCTAGTGTTAAGTTGCCAATCAAAGTCGCCATCCGCTCCGATTTCATTCAAGTCATGACCCCGAACTAATCTATTCCCCGACTTCCAAGATAATGAAAGTCAGGGTCTCGCCCCTGACAATAACACGCAAAGGCCTGCGTTAGCTCATTGTGAAAGGTGACCAATATGGCCGGGGTAGCCCAAGTAGAAGCCGCCCAAAAGACCGTATCATCCGGTTCACGGTTATCATTGGGGTAACGGTAATAACCAATCTGTTCATCCCAGATTGTCCCTTGCGTATTCAACCAATCTTCAGCTAATCCCGCCTGTACGACTGCCATCACCGACTGATTATCCTGAATCAAAGCCGCCAATTTGTGCCAATCCAACTGCCAATTATGCAATATCGGTAGCTGTCCACGCGTCCCTAATGGGGTATGCCGTAGTTGTATCGGCGTTAAATCAATAAAGTCCACGATTATCATCCCTCTCCTTTTTTAATTCTAACACTGAGCATATTAATTGCGCCGCAAAACTACTTGTCGCATAATATAACTACAAACTAATTATTAGAATTAGTTTGCCAGTATTATCCCCTTTGTAAAGTACTTGCTAGTCGTTGATGAACGTAACCATTTTTCAGTTCCGTCCTCCTCAACGGACTGTCTCCTTTGAAACCGAGTGGCCCTATCCACTCGGTTTTTTGCTATTCTGCTTACCGTTAATTATTCGCCATGCATATTTCTTGAAACATCGAATTAATTTTGTCATAATACACTCATAAGCTAATCCAAACGATTAGTAAATTAAGAGGAGGTCATATCTATGAGTTCAACTAAAGGCGACGCAGCAAAGGATAAATTACAAGGTAAAGCTAAAGAGGTCACAGGTAAAGTCACAGGTGATAAGCAAAAGGAAACCGAAGGCAAAGCCGACCAATTAGCCGGTAAGGCCAAAGACAAATTTGCCCAAGCTAAAGAGTCTTTAAAGGGTGCTGCCGATAGTGCCAAAGAACATTTAGATAACGCCAAAAAATAGCTCATCCCCCACCGAATTCCACAAGGAGGTCTTGACCATGTATAATCGACTACTCGTTCCGTTAGATGGTTCCAGCAATGCTGCTGAAGCCTTAAACACAGCCGTTTCACTTGCCAAGGACTGGCACGCAACTATTACGATCTTACACGTCATTGATATTGCGCAGTTTACCTCCCGCGGATTAGGCGCGGGTTATCCCGAAGTGGTTACCTCAATGCGGCAAAACGGTCGTGAATTGATGGAAAAGGCAAAACAGGTCGCTGACAACGCTGGGGTTCATGCTGACATGATCCTCAAGGAAGGTGCTCCTAAACAAATTATTACGGAGATTGCCAACGATGCTGATTTAGGTATTGATTTAATCGTTGTTGGTAAGTCCGGGACTAACGCCTTCTCCCGGTTAGTGATTGGTTCAACCACTAACTATATTGTTCAGCACGCCGAGCCGAATGTCTTTGTCGTCAATGACGTTCCCGAAGAAGACGACCAATAATTTCAAGTTAATCAAAAGCGCCAATCAGCTTTCCTAATCGGAAGTTGATTGGCGCTTTTCTACTTAGTACTGCATTAAACTAAAAATGTCATAACCCTTTAACTTGTCACGACCATGAAGATCTTGTAATTCAATCAAAAAGGCCGTTCCAACCACGATACCACCGAGGTCTTCAACTAGTTGAATAGTTGCGCCAATTGTCCCACCAGTGGCCAACAGGTCATCTGTGACCAAGACTTTTTGTCCTGGCTTAATCGCATCCTTGTGCAAATATAGGGCTGATTGCCCGTATTCTAGATCGTAGCTGGCTTTCACCGTTTCCCGTGGAAGTTTACCTTCCTTACGAGCTGGTGCAAAACCAATTCCCATTTCATAAGCCACTGGACAGCCCACAATAAAACCGCGGGCTTCCGGACCAACCACCATTTCAACGCCCTTATCCTTGGCGTAAGCGACAATCTCATCAGTTGCCGCATGGAAGGCTTGACCATCTGCCATCAGTGGTGAAATGTCACGGAACATAATCCCCTTTTCAGGATAGTCTGGAACACTTGCAATGTATTTCGTAAAATCAGTTGCCATAAGATTGAGTAGCTCCTTTATTTTTGTTCAAATGGGGCATGTAGACGTTGCAACAAAGCCGCGGTTGGACACTGCAAGAGTTCTGCTTCCGTTTGCATTTGTTGTTGTCGTAATTGGTAACTCGGTGCCGTCGTTAACTCTTTATGCGCCGGGTTTGCCACACCGTTCATCATTCCATGTGCGATTGTGATAAAGCCACACTCGAAGAACACTTGAATCATGAATACCAACTGGGTTTTCGGTATTTGTAAAAAGGTCGCCAATTGGGCCAGTTGATGCCCCACATCAACTTGTTGATGGGTTGCAACGAACTTAAATAGTTTAGCATACTGGGCGCGAGTTGGCATCCCTAATTGCGAAAGACTTTCTTTCTTATAGAGATAAACCGTCA
>Ga0214925_100190_pt1 | contig 48411 bp, 46 predicted proteins | sample Stichaenrichment_FD_168299 | JGI IMG/M metagenome (GOLD analysis project Ga0214925, IMG submission 168299) | Xylose enriched microbial communities from anaerobic bioreactor in Madison, Wisconsin, United States - 63SRT | ecosystem: Engineered > Bioreactor > Anaerobic > Unclassified | place: USA... | reverse complement strand
CGACGTGCCTGCTGCCGCTCCCTGATTAGGTCGTTCTCATATTTATTTTTCAAAGACCCTTTGAGGGTTTGTTTGCTATGCCCTCTACACGGTTTCTAACCGCCCGCCTCTTTTTTCAAACTTATTCTCCGTAAAAAATAAAAAGGCCAGATCAAAATTGATCCAGCCTGGTCCCCGATACATTATTTCGGGCAACTCTGTTGTTTAAATATTAGCAAAAAAAGAACTAGGCTTCAATAGATTGATTATTTTATTTTGTTTTATTTAATATATTCAATGCCACATTCAAACACAAAAGTGCTAATATACTCGTTTTCAGCTATCGAAGCAGCCAGCAGGGAAATAGTTCCAAAGGAAGATGCTCTCTGGGACACAAACTCAGACCTTAAGGAATGGCTTAAGAACTTCAATCATGCGTGAATTTATGTAAAGAAATCCAGGCACAACTCTTTGGTTTTATTGAGTTGTGCCGCCATTTCTTTACATAACGTAATTCTTTACATAACCCTTGGATTGCCCACTATACGGACGTGCCCTCATGACACGGATACCAAGTCTGGAAAGGCTTTGGATCAGCTGTGTTGATACGAACTGACGGCCATTATCGACATAGACAGCATCAAAACGGCCGAACTTCAGGACAGCATTGCGAAGGGTGGTTTCTACTATCTCTGCTTCCTGATTGTCATAGAACATCGATTCCAATAGAAAACGGGAGTGATCGTCAATAATAGAGCAAAGATAGGTCCGGATTTTCCGGCCTTCTTTTCCGATTGGAAGGTACGGGCCATACTTGATGTCTGCCTGAACGAGCATCATCCGGTGCGGCTTACAGAAGCGCTTTGTCGTGCTTTTTCTTCCTTCCGCATACTTCTTCATCTGCTTTCTGCTGAATCCGGCTTTGTACAAATGATCCTGAAGTGTGGAGCGTTTCAGAACACCGGGTGCTACACGGCCCTCCGATTCAAGGATGAAGATGATCTGGTTCACTGATCTTACAGGGACCTCACGTTTCAGTTGAATCGCTTCGTTAAGCAGCTCCTGGTAATTATCTGGGAGCATTGACAGATTTCCTGTCCGCTCTGAAGGCCTCAGCCCATCAAAACCACCAATCTCGTATCTTAAAAGATACCGTTTGAGTGTTCTGTCTGACAGTTCATTCTGCTCTGCAATAGAGCGGCGCATGCTGACTTTCTTTGATGGATCGAGGTCTTCGTCCAGAAGTGGCGCTATCATCTGGAACCTCTGCAGTGCGGTTGCATCCCGCCAGTCGTTTGCCTGATCTTTTTTCATGATTCTTTCCTCCTTTTTAGGGAAGGATACTACAGGATCTCAAAAGACACTATGACTAAGCAGGTGCATAATTCTCAGGCGGTCCGGTCGAAAGGAACCGGCCGCAGCTGTTCAGAAAAAAGTGTATGACAGATGCAAGCCATCCGCCGCCACGGGAACGGAGTTCAACGAGCAGTGACTTCCCGGAATTCAAAAACTCCGAAGAAAAACCGAGAAGCCTGAACGCAACGGACCTCATATGTCCGTCAATCTGAGCTTTATTCTGGTTGATCCATTGTTTCCATCGGGCCATGGTCCGTTCGCAGGGATAGCATGAGGTCTCAGGGTTATCCGGGGTACAGATATCGTCCACGACATTCTCAATAACCTCAGTCTGATAGTGCTTTCGGGGAACCAGGATGTCCGGAAGTTCATTATGAAGACGTCCACACTGAGTGCACTTCAGTCGGCGAATCAGAAGATGTTGCTTTTCGCCATTGTAGGTCTTCATAATGCGTTTTCTCCAGTCTCTATGTCTCAGAGCGCCACCGCATTCAGGACAGATGGATTCTTCGTTGCTCATAACCAAAAACACAAAGTTGTTTATTGTAGCCGAGATTGTAATCTGTTATACTTACTACGTTTGTATTAACCGGGGCTTCAGAGGCCGAGTATCTGCCACGATAAACGGGTTCTCTGGAGCCTTTCCTTTCCTAAGCTTAGGGATATTATATCCGGCAGTTATTGGACAATCAAGCATGGCAATCAGAGAACATTAGAAATCAGCTATAACAACAAGTACATTACAAAACCTTGTATCTGGTTCGGATTTTCAGAACGGGAAATCGGACACATGACCTACAGAAAATGAGCCATGATGTTCGAGCAGTATCGAAAGATCTGGAACATGAAAATGAAAAAGATGGTCTATAAGGAAGATGAATAAATTTCATCTACGCTGCATCTGTAATCGTCAGAAACTATGATATTATACAGTTATAAAGGTGGTGATTACATGAAAAAAGCACTAAAGATTTTCTGGAACGTATTTAAAAAAATACCAGCAATTACCACAATGACAATATTCTTTATTATATTGTCGGTATATTCTGAAAGTGCGTCGGTGTTACTGTTTTGGGTGCTGTTTTTGCCTGGGGCAGTTTTGATAGAACTTATGCTTATGATCCCTAAGATGATAAAGAACGATAGAGAAAGAAACGCACGCGTTTGGGGAATTCCAGTGCTAACATTTAGAGAACGAGTAAAGAGATTCTTTTTGAAATGAAATTTTTATTGACCGCTTGCTTTTTTATTTTCTTTCTTGTATTACCTTACATATCGTACACGATATTATATTATTATTCCAGCAAGGAGATAAACAGATGAGCAAGAAGAAAAGAAAGAAAAAGCACTCACAAAATTAAGTCTTTATGATTCTTTCAATAATTAGCCTAATACTTTCGATATTGAACGGAATCAAAGATTTGCTCAAGTGAGTGTGGGGCGATGAAAACACCGCATGCAATAAGTATAAATCATCTGTGATAAAAAAACATGAAAAAAATTATAGTTTGTGCACAAATTGTTTTACTGGTTCCAATGATAGCTCGCATAGCAGACAGAAAAGCCGATGCACTTGATATTATTACGGCGATAGTGTTAGCGATATCAGCTTTGCTTAATATGCCTAAGGAGGCGGAAAATGCCTAGTAAGCAATCTGTTGCTACAAGAAAGTATGAAACAAAGGCTGGCTGGGTTTCGAGAAGCTACAAGCTGAGGAAGTCAGATGTGGATGAATTTAAGGAAACGTGTGAAAGGCTTGGAGTTAGTCAGGCAGGACAGCTCACGAAAATGATGCGTGAGTTCATTGAACAGAACAAAGAGTAAAGAGAGGGACAGCTTTCGTGCTGTCCCTTTTGAATGGGGAAAAATAATAAATTGTGAAGGTTACCGAGATCCGACAGCGGATCCGGGCATTACATCACGCAGACAGAACGCCAGAAAAGAGGATTAAGCGTGGCCTGAGAAAACCATTCTTTGCACCATCCAGGAGCACTGGAAGCGGATACGAAGCAGCACAAGGAATAACGGATGATCCGGTAACATTCGATTTTGCAAAATTGCTATTCATGGGTATCCGATGCGGATTTTCAGAGCAGGAAATAGGGCGCATTACCTATGGAAAGAGGGTGCTGATGTTCGAATAGTATCGGAAAATCTGCAACATGAGAATGAAAAAGATGGTCTATCAGGAGGATAAATAAATTCCATCAGCAGTGGATCTGTAATTGTCAGAAAACTGTGATATTATACAGTCATAAAGGTGGTGATCACATGAAAACTGGAGCAAGAAAGATTTGGGATATCTGGAAGAAAACTCCAGCGACTTTTTCTTCCGTGATTTTTTTTATTATTTTATCAATTCCCGCAAAAAGCCCACTGGTTATGGTTTTTGCATTAGTGTTTCTCCCAGGGACATTACTGATAGACTTGTTAATAGAAATCGTAAGAACCGGGAAGGAATATAAAAAATTTATCACTAAAATCGGGAAGCACTGGAATGATTAAAAACAAAAAGCTTACTGACCGCTTGATAAATGCAGGCGGTTTCTTTTGTTCAGGAAAGAAATACACGCATAAATGACCATTATTTGCCAGAATCATTCCTTCTTCTGGATTCTCCCTGCTTCTTTTGATATTCCTTTACCAGATGGTAAAAGGTCCCCTTTCTCACCCCTGCCTTTTGCATGAATTCGACCGCGGTTATTTTTTTTGCCTGCCACTGGGGATAAAGTACTTCCCAGTTATCCGGGAAGGGGATTTTCTTTCTGCCTGCATGAGAATGTCTGACGGGCAGATCAGATGGGAGAGGTTTATCTGTCAGCTTTCTGAAAACATCGATTAATGTCTTGAGGGCGATGCGATTGGTCATGCTGTCAATCTGTGTGGTGATGGGATAGTCAGTAATTGCCAAAGTTATTCTGTGTTTCAGCATCCACTCCAATTCCTTCAGAATATTTACATTGCTTCGTCCCAGATTATAGATGGAAGAGGTAATGATTATACCGCCTTCTTCTGAGAGTTTTTGTTTCATTCTTAGATAGGAGGAAACTTCTCCTGCACGATCACTGTATACATCGGGGGAATCGTAAATTCCGCCACAGATCCTTCCTAGGACTGCATTATCTGGTTTATTGTCTTGATATATATAAATGCATACTGCCATGTCGGCTTTCTCCAGTGTATTGACGTCCGGTAGATGAGATGTGTCTTCTGTTTCATAATTTCACATGAAACAGCTTAGCACAAATTTATGTATGTTGAAATATTCGGGGATGTGATAAATCGTTTAAATTTGGCTTTACTTGCGCCAATAGTTGACAAATATTATACTATGTTCGTTAGAGATGAAGTGTGAGAAATTCCTGTCTTCTGGCAATTTGTGTCAGAAGCCTGCACACACGAAATGGAGAACGATATGAATTATGATGTGATTATTATCGGTGCCGGTCCGGGAGGAATCTATTCAGCCTATGAACTGATACATAAGGCACCGGATCTTAAGATTGCCGTATTTGAGGCGGGTCATCGTCTGGAGCAGAGACACTGTCCGATTGACGGAGATAAAATCAAGTCCTGTGTAAACTGCAAAAGCTGTTCTATCATGAATGGGTTTGGAGGAGCAGGAGCATTTTCAGATGGCAAATATAATATCACCAATGATTTTGGCGGAACCCTATACGAATACATAGGAAGAAAAAAAGCAACCTCTTTGATGGAATATGTGGATGCAATCAATATGTCACATGGAGGGGAGGGGACAAAGCTTTACTCTACAGCAGGAAGTGCGTTCAAGAAAATCTGCATGCAGAATCACCTGAAGCTTCTGGACGCCTCTGTTCGACACCTGGGCACAGATGTCAATTATATTGTTCTGAAGAACCTGTATCAGGAGCTGGAATCGTATGCGGATTTCTATTTTGACACGCCCGTGGAGAAGCTGGAAGCTCTGGATGGCGGCTATCGTGTATCCTATAGAGACAGGGAACATAATCTGTGTACGCAGGAGAGCAGATTCTGTATCGTCTCTGTGGGCAGAAGCGGGAGCAAATGGATGCAGCAGGTCTGTAACAGTCTGAATATCCCGACGAAATCAAACCGGGTGGATATTGGCGTAAGGGTGGAGCTTCCTGCCGTTATCTTTTCGGATCTTACGGATCAGCTTTACGAGAGCAAGATTGTATACCGTACAAAGAAGTTTGAGGACAACGTACGGACCTTCTGCATGAATCCGAATGGAATTGTAGTGAGCGAGAATACAAATGGCATTGTTACGGTCAACGGGCACAGCTTTGAGGACCCTGCGAGAAAGACGGAGAATACGAATTTTGCACTCCTTGTGTCCAAGCATTTTTCTGAACCATTTAAGGACAGCAACGGATATGGTGAGGCAATTGCAAGCCTTTCCAATATGCTCGGTGGCGGTGTGATCCTGCAGCGTTTTGGAGATCTGGAACGAGGCAGAAGAAGTACAAAGGCAAGAATTGAAGAGGGCCTTGTGCGTCCAACCCTGAATGCAACGCCGGGGGATCTCAGCCTGGTTCTGCCAAAGCGGATCCTTGACGGTATCATTGAGATGATCTATGCACTGGACAAAATCGCTCCCGGCACGGCTAATGACGACACACTTCTTTATGGGGTCGAAGTAAAATTCTATAATATGGAGGTTGTGCTGAACGAACATCTGGAGACGGAATATCCGGGTCTGTATGTGATTGGCGATGGCAGCGGTGTTACCCATTCGCTTTCGCATGCGTCTGCAAGCGGTGTTTTTGTAGCCGATGAAATTGCAGATTCTGTCAAAATCTGATTTTTTGTAAAGTCATCGATGATACGGGAGAATTATCGGGATACAACATCATTCGCGCAACAGGAAATGGCTCTATAGGAAATCTAAGGGATTTTTATAGGAAATGAGCAATCAGACAGCAGGTGGTTCTGGTGTATGATAGAATTTCCCAGTATGGTATCTGTCAGCGGTTGCGGTGTGTTACAGAGGATACAGATTGCCTGCACGTTGAATTACGGGAGCAAATCACTTATAATGGACACATTCTAGGGATGTGAGGTGTGTAAGACAATGTGGCTTGCCGACAATTGGAAGGATTATGAGGTACTTGATACATCATCCGGGGAAAAGCTGGAGCGGTGGGGAAATTATCTTCTGATACGCCCCGACCCCCAGGTGATCTGGAATACAGACAAAAGGGCCCGCGGCTGGAAGAAGTGCAACGGCCATTATCATAGAAGCAATAAAGGAGGCGGGGAATGGGAGTTCTTCGATCTTCCGGAGCAATGGCAGATCCGTTACCGTGATCTGACTTTTAATCTAAAGCCTTTCAGCTTCAAGCACACGGGGCTTTTTCCTGAGCAGGCGGTGAACTGGGACTGGTGTTCTGACATGATCCGTACAGAGTTGAAACGGAGGGCGGAAGAAGGAAAAGTCGACCCGCAGACCGGGAAACCGGAACCAGTCAGGATCCTGAACCTGTTTGCCTACACAGGTGGCGCCACCTTGTCTGCGGCTGCTGCCGGTGCTCATGTAACGCATGTGGATGCTTCTAAGGGAATGGTGACCTGGGCAAGGGAGAATGCAGAGTCCTCCGGCCTCTCCGGTTATCCGATCCGGTGGCTTGTAGATGACTGCACAAAATTTGTCGAGCGGGAAATCCGCCGCGGTCACCACTATGATGGAATCATTATGGATCCCCCCTCTTATGGAAGGGGACCAAAGGGCGAGATATGGAAAATGGAGGAAAATATCTATCCCTTTGTTGAGCTTTGCGCTAAGCTTTTGAGTGAGAACGCGCTGTTCTGCCTGATCAACTCTTATACAACCGGTCTGGCTCCGGCAGTCCTTACCTATATATTATCTACTGTCCTGAAAGACTGGGGTGGAAGGGTGGAATCCTCCGAAATTGGTCTTCCGGTTACATCTACCGGTCTGGTGCTGCCATGTGGATCAAGCGGACGCTGGATGGCACGTGGTTGAAACCATCATACTTTTTATTTAAGAAGGGAACATTTATATGAAGAAACTTTCAAAAAATCTGGTAAGCATGCTGTTTCTTCTGGTGCTCCTGATTCTGGTCCTCATCGGTATATATGCCTTTGGCATATACCATTTTAAAACGCATTTCTACAATAATTCGACTATTAATGGTGTGAATGTAGGAGAGATGACGGCAGATGAGGCAAAGTACGCAATTCAGAATCAGATGCGGAAATACACAATTACCTGCAAGGAACGGAATAACGTCACCGACAAGATTACAGGAGACCAGATCTATCTGACCTATAAAGATGATGGTTCTGTGGAAAAACTCCTGGATGCGCAGGATTCCAGATTCTGGATTTTTCACATTACGCTTGGGAAAAAATATGATATCCCGCTTGGCTACACCTATGATCAAAGCTCTCTTGATGATGTCATGAAAAACATGAAGGGATTTTCCTCTTCAGATATCCAGGCACCGGAGGATGCGAAGATTGTAGATGACGGAAGCAGCTTTACTGTATCCGAGAGTGTACAGGGAAACACACTGGATTACAACAAGACAAAAAAAGCAATAATTCAGGCAATTGAGAACCATGAGACGGAGCTGGATTTTGATAAGCTTGACCTGTACGAGAAGCCGGACGAGAATGCGGATTCAGCGGATATTCAGGAGAAGGCTGCCGATATCAACAAGCTTCTGAATGTCAACATCACGTATAATCTTGCGGACAAGGAATTCACAATTGACAGTTCCAATATCCGTGATTTCCTGACAGAGGATGACAAGGAAGGATATACTCTGAGCAAGGACAAGGTGGCAGAATGGGTGAAAAATATGGCCTATGAGACGGACACCTATGGTCTGTCACATAAATTCCGCACTACGAGTGGCAAGGAGATCCAGCTGACAGGGGGCGGTGATTATGGCTGGTGTATCTACCAGGAGGAGACCACGAATGACCTGTACAACGCAATTCTGAAGGGCGAAAGCGGTGAACGCAAGCCGATTTATCTATACAGCGCACTTGACCGTGGCGCAAATGATATCGGGGATACCTATGTGGAGATCTGCATCACGAAACAGGAAATGTGGTGCTATAAGGATGGAACACTGGTGGTTGATACACCGGTCATCACCGGAAATCATTCTCTTGGAGAGGACACGCCATCCGGCAGTGTATATGCCATTGACGGAAAAGAGAGCAACACGACATTTCCCGAGGCACACAATGTAAAGATCAGCTACTGGCTCCCGTTTGTCGATTCCTGCGGTATTCACGATGCCTACTGGAGAACGGACGCACAGTTTAACAACAAGAGTACCTATCTCACCAATGGTTCTAATGGATGTATCAACACGCCCAAGGACGCGGCGGCAAAAATCTATGATGTGATGGATGTCGGTTATCCGGTTGTTGTCTACTATTCAGAGGATCAGCCGGTTGGCCCGCAGCCTACCAGCGCTAACGCATCTGCAAATGTATCAGCAGGCAGTCAGTGAGATTTGACAATGACTGATAAAAGGCGTACGATTCCGAAGGCAGTGTGTCAGGAAGGCCAGAACACACGCTTGTCAAAAAATAGAAAAAGGAAGTGCATTATGAAAATAGTAGTGCTCGCAGCAGGAACAAGTACAGAACGGGATGTCTCCATCGTGTCAGGCACAGGAATTTGCAAAGCGCTGAGAAGGCTTGGTCACCAGGCAATTCTGGTTGATATCTTTTTCGGATGGAAAGAGGCAGATCCGGAAACAGCTTTTAATGGCGCATACGATACAGATGCCGCTGCAGATTATATCAAATCATTTAATCCGCAGCTTGAAGAGGCAAAGAAGACCCGCAAGATCTTTTTTGGACCGAATGTCATTGAACTTTGCGAGAAAGCGGATATTGTCTTTCTCGCGCTGCATGGTTCGAACGGTGAAGATGGCAGGGTACAGGCGGCCTTTGATCTTCTTGGGATCCGTTATACCGGAACAGACTACATCAGCAGTGCTATCTCCATGGATAAATCCAGGACAAAACAGGTCTTTCAGGCATCCGGGGTCAATACACCTGCCGGTATCACAATCTTCCGCGGAGAGACACGGAAAACAGCAGAGGAATTCGGCATGCAGCTTCCGGTTATTATCAAGCCCTGCTGCGGCGGATCATCGGTGGGAATTACGATCTGCAGGAGCAATGAGGAAGTACAGAAGGGGATTGCATATGCTTTTTCATTGGAGCAGTCTGCCGTCATTGAGGAATTTATTGAGGGCGATGAATTCACCTGCTGTGTGATTGATGGACAGGCTTATCCGGTTGTCATGATCACACCCAAGACGGGATACTATGATTTCAGGAACAAATATACCGCCGGTGCCACAGAGGAGCTCTGCCCTGCACCGATTTCAGATGCGCTGACGCACAGTATTCAGGAGGAAGCTGTAAAAGCAGCAGATGCGGTTGGCCTGATTGGCTACGGCCGTATGGATTTTCTGGTCAGAAAATCGGACCAGAAAGTGTTCTGTCTGGAAGTGAATACGCTTCCCGGCATGACCCCCACCAGTCTTGTACCGCAGGAGGCAGCTGCCGTAGGCATTGATTATGACCATCTGTGCCAGAAACTGATTGACGTTTCTTTGAAGAGATATGAGCAGTAATTTTTGGAGGCCTGTTCATGAAAAATCTTACTCTTTCCAATATCACGCTGGTAACGGACGGAAAGTATTACGGATCAGAAGAAAAGAAAGAATTTACCGTGACTGATATTGTGACAGACAGCAGGAAGGTAACAAATGGATGCCTTTTTGTTGCAATCAGGGGTGAACATGCCGATGGACATCAGTTTATCCCTCAGGTTCTGGATGCCGGTGCGGTGGCAGTTCTGACGGAGCTTTCTCCCGAGATCGTGAAGGAACAGTATGGGATGCCGGAACACTCTGAATTTACTGCGATTCAGGTTACTTCTACGCTTCAGGCGGTAAAGGACATTGCGGAGTTCTATCTTCGCCAGCTGAACAAACCGATCGTTGGTATCGTCGGAAGCGTTGGAAAAACCAGCACCAAGGAAATGACTGCATCTGTGCTGAGCCAGAGGTATCGTGTACTGAAGACGGAAGGCAATTTTAATAATGAGCTGGGTGTCCCCATGACAGTCTTTCGTATGCGTGAGGACGATGAAATCGGTGTGATCGAGATGGGAATCAATCATTTCGGTGAGATGCATCGTCTGGCGTCGATTGTGCATCCGGACACCGTTATCATGACAAATATCGGAACAGCACATCTGGAGTTTCTGAAGAGCAGAGACGGAATCCTGCAGGCAAAATCTGAGGTCTTTGATTTCTTTCGATCCGATGGGCATATCATCCTCAATGGCGATGATGACAAATTATCAACGATCGAGGAAAAGGAAGGCGTAAAGCCGGTGCGTTTTGGACTTAATAAGGATGGGTATTCTCATCCAAATGATCTGTATGCTGAGGATGTTGAACCGCAGGGGCTTGATGGTACCCGGTGCAGGATTGTCACTCCCGCTGGCAGTTTCAATGTGAAGATTCCGACACCGGGACAGCATATGATCTACAATGCCCTGGCAGGTGCGGCGGCCGGATTGGCATATGGACTGACACTTGAGGAGATCCGGAGAGGAATTGAGAGCTATGCTTCGTTAAGCGGCCGCTTCCATATTATACATACGGACAGATATACACTGGTGGACGACTGTTATAATGCAAATCCAGCGTCCATGAAAGCTTCTCTTGGCATTCTTCAGGATGGCTCTGGGAGAAGAATGGCGGTTCTCGGTGATATGGGAGAGCTGGGGAAGGATTCGGAAAAGCTTCACGAGGAGGTAGGAGAGTTCGCGGGCTCGTGCAATATTGATGGCATATACTGCATTGGGCCGCTTTCCCATTACATCAGTAAAGGAGCCCATAAAACAGCTGGAAAGAAAATGGAGATCCGTCATTTCAAAAATATAGATAAATTCATCGATGCCATACCAGAACTTTTTAAACCGGGAGATACGATTCTGGTTAAAGCTTCACATTTTATGCAATTTGGCAGAATTGTAGAGAAACTTCAGAAATAGGCGATAGTGATTTGCCGCATTGCACGAAAGAATGCGCAGAAAGAAAAATTTCTGTTGCATTTTTATGAATGGTGTGATATATTTTTAAATGTAAAAAGAATTTACCCTTCAAAAAAATTTTTTTTACAATTAATAACCCCTTATTAATTATTTATACTCCCCTCGAAATGCCCTGGTAGCTCCCCTACCGGGGCATTTCTCTTAATCATGACAGCTTTTGCCGGGTTTGTCAGGGAGACAGTGTTTTTCCTGCCTTGCTGGATTGTACCAGTGATGCTTCAATATTCAACACAGGAGAAAAGTATGGATAAATTTGAACTGATCGCACCCTGCCATTTTGGTCTGGAAGCTGTGATGAAGCGTGAAATCAACGATCTTGGCTATGACATTACTGAGGTTGAGGATGGCAAGGTTACTTTTTCCGGAGATGCTGAGGCAATTGCATATGCAAATATTTTTCTGCGTACGACCGAACGGATCCTGCTGAAAGTCGGGCGCTTTAAAGCCGTAACATTTGATGAGCTTTTTGAGGCGACAAAAGCGCTACCATGGGAGCAGTATATTCCACGGCACGGAAAATTCTGGATTGCAAAGGCAAATTCCATCAAGAGTAAACTGTTCAGCCCATCTGACATTCAGTCCATCATGAAAAAAGCGATTGTGGAAAGACTGAAGGAAAAATACAGGATGGAATGGTTTCCCGAGGATGGAGAGTCCTATCCGATCCGGGTTTCTTTATACAAGGATGTTGTGACAGTCGGCCTGGATACGACGGGGGTATCCCTTCATAAGAGGGGGTACCGGCAGTTTACTGCCAAGGCGCCAATCACTGAGACACTGGCATCAGCCCTTCTGATGCTGACACCCTGGAAGGCAGACCGTATCCTGGTTGATCCCTTTTGCGGCAGCGGTACTTTCTGCATAGAAGCCGCTATGATGGCAGCTGACATAGCACCGGGCATGCATCGGAACTTTCTCTCCGAGGAATGGGAGCATCTGATTCCAAAGAAAACCTGGGATAATGTCAGAGAAGATGCCGCTGACAGAGTGCACATGGATGTGGCGACAGACATTCAGGGATATGATATTGACCGGGAGGTTATTGGATTTGCGCGGGAAAATGCACGTCTTGCGGGTGTAGATCAGCTGATCCACCTGCAGCAGCGTCCGGTATCAGAATTGTCGCATCCCGGAAAATATGGTTTCATTGTAACCAATCCTCCGTATGGCGAACGGCTGGAGGACCGCAGTACGCTGCCTGATTTATACAGGACACTTGGAGAGCGTTTTGCCAGGCTGGATACCTGGTCATTATACGTGATCAGCGGTTATCCGGACGCAGAGCGATATATCGGCAAAACGGCTGCGAAGAACAGGAAAATATACAACGGGATGATGAAGACCTATTTTTATCAGTATCCCGGACCGAAACCGCCACGCCGCAGGACAGCACAATAGGAAGGACTCAGACGATGCAGACTATTATTTTTGCAACAGGTAATCAGAATAAAATGATTGAAATCCGGGAGATCCTGGGCAGTCTTCCGGTGAAAGTGCTGTCCATGGCTGAAGCAGGAATTCACGCAGATGCGGAAGAAAATGGCAAGACCTTTGCGGAGAATGCGCTGATCAAGGCAAGAGCCGTTGCGGATGTGCTGACGGGTCCCTTTGCAGATGCCATTGTCATGGCGGATGATTCCGGTCTGGAGGTTGATGCCATGGATAAAATGCCCGGGGTGTATTCTGCCAGATGGATGGGACATGACACGTCCTACCACATCAAAAATGCCAAAATTATTGAAAATCTGAAGGATATTCCACCGGAGCGAAGAACAGCGCGATTTGTATGCGCAATTGCAGCAATTCTTCCGGGAGGGAAAATTCTGCAGACAGAGGGCACGATCGAAGGGAAAATCGGGTATGAGGAGCGGGGCGCAAATGGGTTTGGATATGACCCTATATTCATGCTTCCCGATATGAGCTGCAGTACTGCAGAGCTTGCACCAGAGGAGAAAAACAGGATCAGCCACCGCGGCAAGGCACTTCGCGCCATGGAACAGCTTCTTCAGCAGGAACTCGGATAAGGCAGCGAAAAAAATGATTTTCCGACTGCGATAAAAGGCTCAATTTCTGGAGGGGTATCTGGTGGCGGAAAAAATAATTAATTTTCTGGTTGACAAGTACAATTCCATATAATATACTAATTTTTGCGTTGAGCGATTTCGAAAAAAGCGGAATGGTTCATCCTGTGTCTGACGGGGTGTGGCTCAGTTTGGCTAGAGCGCCTGGTTTGGGACCAGGAGGCCGCAAGTTCGAATCTTGTCACCCCGATTTCGCAGGTGTAGTTCAATGGTAGAACACCAGCCTTCCAAGCTGGATACGTGGGTTCGATTCCCATCACCTGCTTTGTATTCTGATTCAGAATACATACGTGTCTGTAGCTCAGCTGGATAGAGCAACGGCCTTCTAAGCCGTGGGTCGGGGGTTCGAATCCCTTCAGGCACGCTTGGAACGGAAGCTCCTGTTGCATAGAGCGGGATCTTCGGGTTCCAGCTTTCATTTTCATATATGGTGGATATAGCGTAGTTGGTTAACGCGCCAGATTGTGGCTCTGGAGATCGTGGGTTCGAATCCCTCTATCCACCCTGCCGTGATGGCGAGACAATGGGCTATCGCCAAGCGGTAAGGCACAGCACTTTGACTGCTGCATTCGCCGGTTCGAATCCGGCTGGCCCAGGTTTCCTGGAGCATTAGCTCAGGTGGTAGAGCACTTGACTTTTAATCAAGTTGTCCGGGGTTCGAGTCCCCGATGCTTCACGAGGAGATGACAGAATGTCATCTCTTTTTTTACGAATCGTTCTCATTTTCTGTGGCTGTTCGGTTCCGTGAACAGCGTGTTCCAAGCATGTTCCATTAAAAGGTAAATGTATATTACATACCAGTGTTCTCATGGATTGCGGTGTGATTTTGCGGCTATGGCGGAATTGGCAGACGCGGCGGGTTTAGGTCCCGTTGGGAAACCATGCAGGTTCGAGTCCTGTTAGCCGCAGTGAATAATATCCTCTCGTTTTTTATTTTCCCAGATTTGAAGCATCATATCATAACGTTATCACAGGCCTGCATCAGTATATTTTTAATGAATCATGTTATGAATTTTCCGGGTTCAGGCAGATGCATCAGCAAGACTATATCAGATAAAACGGCAAGAATTTTTCATTGAAATTTATTGTAATAAAACGCAAAGGGATCGACAGCATTGTCGTATTCTTTACGGAAAAGAGGTAGAAATGACCAAGGATCAGTATGAATCTCTGCAGTTGAAACAGCTTCGCGAGATTGCGAAGTCCAGAAAAATCAGAGGCACAACGGCAATGCGCAAAGAGCAGCTGATTGAGCGGATGCTGGAAGAGGACAGAAAGGAAGCTGAGGCAGGATCTGCAGTCCGGACGGAAGAAAAAGACAAATCCGTCCACAGCGAAACATCAGAGCATGCGATCCGAACCGGTCGCAACGGAGCATCGGAACATGCGGTTAAATCCGGACGGTCTGAGCGTACAGACAGGTCCAGGCACAACAGAGCAGCTGAACGCGATAACGAATCTGAATACACCGGCGTACATGAACACGCATGTCAGAAGGAGCACTATTCCAGTCGGACAGGCCGCAAGAATGAGGGCGCTGATGAGACGGATAATGATCAGATGCGTCAGGAACTGAACAAGCTGAACAGCGGCTCCGAAGCCCATGGCATTCTTGAAGTGATGGCTGATGGTTATGGCTTCATACGTTCCGATAACTTCCTTCCGGGTGAGGATGATGTCTATGTTTCTCCCTCCCAGATCAGGAAGTTTAAGCTGAAAACAGGGGATATTGTCTGCGGTAATACAAGAATCAAAACGCAGAGCGAAAAGTTCTCGGCACTGCTTTTCGTGAATACTGTCAACGGTCTGGATCCCTATGTGAATGCAAGGAGAATGAATTTTGAGGACATGACGCCGATTTTTCCGAATGAGCGCATCCGGCTGGAGCGTCCGGGCGGGCCGGTCGCCATGCGTATTGTGGATTTGGTCAGTCCTATCGGCAAGGGACAGCGTGGCATGATCGTTTCACCGCCAAAAGCCGGAAAAACTACGCTGTTGAAAGACGCGGCAAAATCCATTCTGCAGAATAATCCGGAAATGCATGTGATCATTCTTCTGATTGATGAGCGGCCGGAAGAGGTGACTGACATCAAGGAAACCGTTCGTGGCAGGAACGTTGAAGTGATCTATTCGACCTTCGATGAGCTTCCCGAGCATCACAAGAGAGTTTCGGAAATGGTGATTGAGCGGGCCAAGCGTCTGGTCGAGAACAAAATGGATGTCATCATCTTCATTGACAGTATTACGCGGCTGGCCCGGGCTTACAATCAGGTTGTGCCGCCAAGCGGAAGGACATTATCCGGAGGACTTGATCCTGCAGCACTGCATATGCCGAAACGCTTTTTTGGAGCTGCACGGAATATGCGTGAAGGAGGAAGTCTTACGATTCTGGCTACTGCACTGGTTGACACGGGAAGCAAGATGGATGATGTCGTATATGAGGAGTTTAAGGGAACCGGTAATATGGAGCTGATCCTGGACCGTAAGCTGCAGGAGCGGCGTGTCTTCCCTGCGATTGATCTGGCAAAATCCGGAACCAGGAGAGAAGATCTCCTGCTGGACCCGGATGAAATGGAAGCTGTAACCAACATGCGCAAGGCATTGAACGGGCTGAAGGCGGAGGAAGCCGGTGAAAATGTACTGAATATGTTTACGCACACAAGAAACAACCGTGAACTGGTACAGATGCTGAAAAAGCAGAGAATCGTATGAAAACCGGTTGCAATGCAAAAAACATTGTGATACACTAGTATGGCTGTTAAGCGGATACGAAAGTTGAGACACAGCATACCAATAAATTTACCAGATGTGATTGGAAGAGGTGAAAAATATGAAAGAGGGAATTCATCCGGAGTATTATGAAGCTACCGTTACATGCAACTGTGGCAATACTTTTAAGGTAGGTTCTACAAAGAAGGAAATCCACGTCGAGATCTGCTCCAAATGCCATCCGTTCTATACAGGACAGCAGAAGGCAGCCAAGGCTCGTGGACGTATCGATGCATTCAATAAGAAATACGGTCTTAAGTAATTGTCTGCAGCAGGGAATTGAAATGAGATGGGTCGGGACGTGTGTTCCGGCTCATTTTTTTCGGGTTTTATAAGCAGCGCGGCAATGCGATGTAATGTTTGCGCAGGGGCATTGATTAGCGTATAATGACAATGCTTGCACTTGCAGCACGCCGGCAGGAAGAACCGGTCTGAATCCGGAATAATCCTTTCGGAATTGAGCATTGCCGGTGCTATATTTGGAGGAACAGAACAGGATGCTTGAACATGGAACATCCCTTCAGGCCTTATACAAATACGGAAAAGACATCCTGATCCAGGCTGGTATTGATGATGCCCGGACAGATGCATGGCTGCTGATGGAACATGTCATGGGAATTTCCCGCAGCTATTATTTTGTACACAGAGAGGATGAAGCAGATCCGGTCCTGGCCCGGCAATATACAGAGCTGGTAAAGAAACGCTCTGCACATACTCCGCTTCAGTACCTGACAGGAGAAGCCTGGTTTTACGGAAACTGCTTTTTTGTGTCTCCGGACGTACTTATTCCGCGGCAGGATACGGAAAATCTGGTGGAAGAGGCTGAGAGGCATCTGCAATCGGGCATGCGCATTCTTGACATGTGTACCGGGAGCGGATGTATTCTTTTGTCTCTGCTCAAGAATCATCCGGATGTGTCCGGCACTGGAACGGATCTTTCTGATTCGGCACTTGCGGTAGCCAGGATCAACCGGAGCCGGCTTCATGTATCTGAAGACCGGGCAGCGTTTTTTCAGGGGAATCTTTTTGATGCAGTTCCTCCGGATATGCAGTTTGATATGATTTTATCCAATCCTCCCTATATAGCCTCTGATGTTATTCCTGCGCTTGATCCTGAGGTCCGAGACCATGAACCGCGCCTTGCCCTGGATGGTCGGAATGACGGCCTTTTTTTTGAAGAGAAGATCGCGGAAGCAGCCCGTCAGTACTTTCACGCGGACAGGGAATGCTGGCTTTTTCTTGAAATCGGATATGACCAGGGGATGAAAATGTGCGAGAGTCTGAAACGACTCGGGTATGCGAATGTCCGGATTCTGAAAGATTTCGGAGGAAATGACCGCATTGCCTGTGGCAGTTACCGAATCGGACAGAAAGGTGTGATATAATGTTTGAAAAGCTGGAAGATGTACAGATCCGGCTGGAGGAGATTCTCAATCAGCTCAGCGAACCGGATACAGCCAATGATCCGGAACGCTTTCAGCGACTGATGAGGGAACAGGCGGAGCTGCAGCCAGTTGCGGATGCATATGCCGAATACAGAAAAAACGAAGATACCATCACGGAAAATCTTGAACTTCTGGATTCCGAGACCGATCCGGAGCTGCGGGAACTGCTGAAGGAAGAGCTTCAGGATGCAAAAAAGCAGAGACCAGAGTATGAGAAAAAACTCAGGCTTCTGCTTCTTCCAAAGGATCCCAACGATGAAAAAAATGTAATCATCGAGATCCGTTCCGGTGCCGGCGGTGAGGAGGCTGCACTTTTTGCTGCTGAGATTTACCGCATGTATGCGAAATATGCCGATAGCAGGCACTGGCGGATTGATGTTGTAAATGTTGAGGAGACCGGGCTCGGTGGTTTTAAGGAGTGTACGTTCAAGGTCATTGGACAGGGTGCATATTCCCGTCTGAAATATGAGAGTGGTGTGCATCGTGTACAGCGTGTGCCTGCTACAGAGTCCGGCGGGAGAATTCATACATCGACCTGTACGGTTGCGGTTATGCCGGAGGTTACAGATGATATCACCATTGACATACCGGATAAAGATGTCAGAATTGACGTGATGCGTGCTTCTGGAAATGGCGGACAGTGTGTCAACACAACGGATTCTGCTGTCCGACTTACACATCTGCCTACCGGAATAGTCATATATTCACAGACAGAGAAAAGCCAGCTGCAGAACAAGGCCAAGGCATGGGCGCTGCTCAAATCCAAGCTGTATTTTCTGGAACAGCAGAAAAGGCATGATGAGGAGGCTGAGCTGCGCAGAAGTCAGATCGGCACGGGTGACCGTTCAGAAAAGATCCGGACCTATAATTTTCCGCAGGGCCGTGTAACAGATCACAGAATTCATCTGACATTGCATCAGATTGATGATATCATGAATGGTAATCTGGATGGGCTGATTGATCAGCTGATTGCCGCTGATCAGGCGGCAAAGCTTGCCAAAATACAGGCATAGACGCATTGTCTTCTATATATACAGAGCATAATAACAGTTTATGGATACCTGAGATACAGGTGTACGCTGGTACTGCAGCGTTTGCAGCTGGTCTTTGTGGAGTTATTATTTTATATAAAAAATCAAGAGATGATTGGGAGGAACAGATATGAAACATACAACGCTGGCAGTTATGGCTGCAGGAATCGGAAGCCGCTTTGGTAAGGGAATCAAACAGCTGGAGCCTCTGGGACCGAATGGAGAGATCATTATGGATTATTCCATAAATGACGCTATTGAGGCCGGGTTTGACAAGGTTGTTTTCATTATCCGAAAGGATCTCGAGAAGGATTTCCGTGAGATTATCGGAAGCAGGATGGAGAAAAAAATCACCTGCTCTTATGCTTTTCAGGAGCTTGATGATCTTCCGGGAGGATTCAAAAAGCCTGAGGGAAGAACAAAGCCATGGGGAACCGGGCAGGCGATTCTTGCCTGCAAGGGACTGATCCAGGAACCTTTTGCGGTCATCAATGCGGATGACTATTACGGGAAAAAGGCATTCCGTCTGCTGCACGATTATCTGATTGCAGATCATCCGACTGAGAATGGTATACATCAGATCTGTATGGCCGGATTCAGACTTGGAAATACACTTAGCGAAAACGGAGGAGTTACAAGGGGAGTCTGTGTTCTGGACAGTGAGAAAAATCTGATCGGTGTAAATGAGACCCAGAATATTATCCGTACTTCTGATGGTGCGGCTGTTCATACGGAACAGGGAGATACACCAATCGATGTGAATGCAATGGTGTCTATGAATATGTGGGGACTTCAGTCAGATTTCATTGATCTTCTTGATGATGCGTTTAAAGACTTTCTGGCTGCCATTCCTGAGGGAGACCTGAAGAAGGAATTTCTGCTCCCGACCTATATTGACCAGCTTCTGCATGAGGGCAGGGCAGTCGTAAAGGTCCTTGATACAGATGAGACCTGGTTTGGTGTCACATATCAGGAGGATAAGGACAGTGTGAAGAGAGCATTCGCAGACCTTTGCAGCAGGGGAGTTTATGGCAGGCTTGTCTGAATGATCTGTTTTGAGCCTTCACTCCGTTTCGCAAAGGCAGACCAGTGAGGGCTCAGAGACGCAGAACATACCAGAAAATGGAGAGTATAAACAGTGCAGAATTGGAAACGAGTTAAATTTATCCTTCCGGCGATGCTGCTTAGCGCAGCATGCATTCTTCCGGGGTGTGGAGATACCTCTGACACAGCGTACACGAAGGGAATGTCTGCGCTCGCGTCTGAGGATTACAATACTGCAATAACCAATTTCCAAACCGCAATTGATACCGACGGTCAGGATGCTGAGGGCTACCGGGGACTGGGTATCGCATATCTGTATCTTGGAAATTATGCGGAGGCTGTGGATGCGTTTTCAAAATCCCTGGATGCGATCCGATATCCGGGCCAGAATCAGGATTTCCGGGAGGATGTACTTCTTTATCAGGCGCAGGCTTATACGGAAGAAGAGCAGTATGATAATGCCATGACGATTTACAATGAACTTCTTGATTCCAGTAAGCATGCCGGAGAAGCATATCTGCTTCGGGGCAGGCTCTATGCATTGGAGAATAAATTCGGGCAGGCGGGACAGGACTTTCAGAAAGCAGTAGAGCTGGATGACTCCTATGATGTCTATCTGGAAATTTACAACATTTATACTGAAGGAAACCGTCAGGCAGATGGAACTGCTTTTCTGAAAGAGGTATTGAATCAGAAACCCTCGAGTGGAGACGATTATTATCAGATGGGCAAGGTCTGCTATGTTCTCAAGGACTATGAGAATGCAGAAAGCTATCTGAAAACCGCAATAGAGAAAAAAACCTCGGGCGCAGAAGCTCTGCTTGGCCGTGTGTATCTGGATGCCGGGGATTATGACAATGCCGGTACATTTTTCCAGGAATGTATCGACAATGATACCGAAGTTTCTCTCGGATATAATGGGCTGGCACTGATCGACATTCTTCAGGGACAATATGATGATGCGCTGCAGAGTATTCAGTCGGGACTGGATAGCAATGATAAAACCTATGAGGAAGAGCTCCTTTATAACGAGATCATTGCTTATGAGAAAAAACTTGATTTTGAAACGGCCGCAGAAAAGATGAAGAGTTTCCTGCAGTCTTATCCCTCCAATACGAAAGCAGTGCAGGAAAATCTGTTTCTGCAGAGCCGGGTGCAGGAGATGCAGTCGACCGCTTCCGAGAATGTAATCAGTTCCTCAGGGACGGGCAGTATGGCAGAGAATATTTCCAGCAGCAGCGCTTCAGACAGTACGGCAGCAGACAGCCAGAGCGACGTTACTTCAAATAATGCTTCCTCCTTTGTAGATGAGGATCAGGACGGTTATGACGATAACACCGGTGTGTATTATGGCACAGATACAGGCACTGATAATTCCGGAACCTATTATGACGGAAGTACAGATCAGACCTATGGTGATGCCTATCAGAACAGCGGATGGTGATGAGAGGGGACCAGTTTCAGTCGGTGCGCCGGGCACATCATGTGGCTTTGTAACCGGTGTCCGGATCCTGTCTGCTGTTACGCGTACAGAATGCAGGTGAAAATATCATGTATGAAAATGCAGAAAAAAAAGAACGGGTGATTCTGGTCGCCGTAAACACAGATGATGAGCAGCAGGTGCGTGATTCGCTTCAGGAGCTGAAGGCGCTTGCTGAAACGGATGATGTGGAGGTCGTCACCTCTGTTCTTCAGAATCGTGAGAATCCTGATCCGGGTACTTATATCGGAAAGGGAAAAATCGAAGAAATCGCTTCGATGATGGAAATGCTGGAAGCGGATGCGATTATCACAGATGATGAGCTTTCGCCTGCACAGATGAACAATCTCGCAGAAGCGCTGAACTGCCGGGTATATGACCGTACGATGGTCATACTGGATATCTTTGCGCGCAGAGCACAGACGAGCGAGGGTAAAATACAGGTTGAGCTTGCACAGCTCCGCTACCGGCAGCAGCACCTGGTAGGCATGCGATCCTATCTGTCCCGTCTGGGCGGTGGTATCGGAACCAGGGGACCCGGTGAGAAAAAGCTGGAGATAGACCGCCGTCTGATCGCTGACCGTATCAGCGCATTGAACCGGGACCTGAAGAAGGTCGCAGAGCACAGGGAGGTCCTTCGGCAGGGCAGGCAGAAGGGCAACATGAGAGTTGCTGCGATCGTCGGATATACCAATGCCGGTAAGTCCACGCTGCTGAACACATTGACACATGCGGGGGTTCTTGAGGAGGATGCATTGTTTGCCACTTTGGATCCTACAACACGCCTGCTCAATCTTCCGGAGGGCGGGCAGGTGCTGCTGACGGATACCGTCGGTTTTATACACAAGCTGCCCCACACGCTGATTGATGCCTTTCGCAGTACCCTTGAAGAAGTGGTCCAGTCTGATTATATTATTCATGTGGTGGATGCATCCAATCCGCATATGGAACAGCAGATGCAGGTAGTCTACCAGACACTTCATGAACTGGGAGCGGACCAGAAAAAGATCATCACGCTTTTTAACAAGCAGGACAGAGTTGATCAGGAAGTACATCTGCATGATCATCATGCGGATTATGTCATTCCGGTTTCCGCGAAATACGGAGAAGGACTGGACGCATTCATGCGTATTCTGGAAAAGATCATACGGGATGAGCAGATATATGTAGAGAGAGTTTTTTCGTACAATGATGCCGGAAAGATCGCCATGGTCAGGCAGTCCGGCACTCTGATCGAGGAAGCATATCTTCCGGAGGGAATCCGGATCCGGGCATATGTTCCGAAGGAAGTATACGGAAAATTATAAATGAGAGGAGTCTTTGACATGAGCAGGGAAATGATACAGGATATTTTCAAGAGGACAGGCGCACAGGCCCTTTTCATCACAGATCCACATAATATGATGTATATTTCCGGATTCCGGGGAGGAGAGGGTATGGTCTATATCTCTCCAAAGCAGCAGGTTGTGATTACGGATTCAAGATATACAGAGGCAGCCGGAAAGGAAAGCTCTTTTACGGTTATTGAGGAAAATCACGGTCATAAACGGACACAGATTCTCAGAGAGCTTCTGGCAGTAGATGGTGCTGAAATAGTCGGCTATGAAGACAAGTTTATGCGCTGCTACGAATTCAGCCGGCTCACAAATTCTCTGCCGGAGATTCAGCAGTGGCTGCCTCTTGATGAGAGTATTGATGCGATCCGTCAGGTCAAAACACCGGAAGAGCTGAAGCTGATCGCAAAAGCGGAGTCCATTGGGGATGCGGCATTTAGCGAGATTCTGAAGTTTCTGAAGCCCGGTGTCACTGAACTGGAGACGGCTGCAGAGCTGGAGTATCAGATGAAGCTTCACGGCGCACAGGGATTTTCCTTCAATACCATCGCAGCATCCGGCATTCATTCCTCTATGCCGCATGCAGTCCCTACCGACAAGAAGATTGAAAACGGGGATTTTGTAACGATGGATTTTGGCTGTACCTATGAGGGATACTGCTCTGATATGACCCGTACGGTAGTTGTGGGGAAGGCAGATGCAAAGCAGAGGGAGATTTATAATATTGTGCTGGAGGCGCAGATGGCGGCGCTTGGAGGTATTCATGCCGGTCTTACCGGAGCACAGTGCGATGAGCTGGCCAGGAGTGTGATCCGCAATGCAGGATATGGAGATCATTTCGGTCATGCGCTGGGTCATGGAGTCGGTCTGTACATTCATGAGGAGCCCCGTTTCTCTCCACAGGACAGCACAGTCATGCAGGAAAATATGGTGATTTCTGTAGAGCCCGGTATCTATGTTCCCGGGTTTGGCGGCGTCAGAATTGAGGATCTGATTGTGATCAAAAAAGACGGAGTCGAGAACCTTACGCATTCTCCGAAGAATCTGATAGAACTCTGACGATCACATATAAAGAACTCTGATAGGCACATATAAAGGACTTGACATTTTCTGCCCCTCTCCCTAATATTAAAGGTGACGCTTGTCAACTATATATAGTGGTTCAATATGACTGTGACGGCACATAATGTTGTTTACCGTGGCGTTTTCCGGAATACAGGCAGACTGTTTCAGATGCAGCTCCGGATAGCCTGGAGAATTGTCTTGTGTTGCACAGATCACAGGAGGAGTCGATTCATGCAGAAGATCAACCTGTCAGACGAATTGAAAAGTAATGCCTACCCCGGCCGTGGAATTGTAATCGGACGTTCAGCAAACGGAAGATATGCAGCCACGGCTTATTTTATCATGGGCAGAAGCACGAACAGCAGAAACCGGGTGTTTGTGGAGGATGGCGAGGGTATTCGCACCCAGGCCTTTGATCCCTCCAAGATGGAAGACCCGAGTCTGATTATCTATGCCCCGGTGCGTGTGCTGGATCAGGCGCACACCATTGTCACAAATGGTGATCAGACAGATACCATCTATGATGGAATGAATCAGGGACTCACCTTCGAGCAGAGTCTGCGGTCCCGTGAATTTGAACCGGACGGCCCGAATTACACGCCCCGGATTTCCGGACTTCTGACGATTGAAAATGGAAGCTTCGGATATACCATGTCAATCCTGAAGAGTGACAATGGGAATCCGGAACAATGTAACCGGTATACCTTTGATTATGCGAATGCCATTGCAGGAGAAGGGCATTTTATCTCCACCTATGTAACAGACGGCAATCCGCTTCCGAGCTTTGAGGGTGAACCGAAGGCGGTAGATGTACCGGATGAGATAGACGACTGGACCGATATGATCTGGAACAGTCTGAATGCGGACAACAAAGTATCTCTTTTTGTACGTTTTATTGATATTCAGAGCGGTAAGTTTGAGACCAGAATTGTAAACAAGAATCAGGCATAAATCACTTCGATTATACATATATGTAATATAATTTTTATATATATCTTATAATTTGTAAATATCATACAAGTTACAAATATCATACAAACCATATCAATTATTTTTAAAACATATAGGGGCGTTCTGTTAACACATGGTTCGCAGAGAAAGGATGAGTGAAAGATGAAAGAATTGCAGTTGAAATATGGTTGTAATCCCAACCAGAAGCCGTCACGTATCTATATGCAGGATGGCAGTGACCTGCCGATCAAGGTCATTTCCGGAAGACCAGGCTATATCAATTTTATGGACGCATTTAATGGATATCAGCTTGTACGTGATCTGAAGAAGAGCACAGGACTTCCTGCCGCAACTTCCTTCAAGCATGTTTCTCCGGCGGGTGCCGCTGTTGGTCTTCCCCTTACAGATACATTGAAGAAGATTTATTTTGTGGATGATATGCCGGAGCTTTCTCCGCTTGCATGTGCCTATGTCCGCGCAAGAGGTGCTGACCGCATGTCCTCCTTTGGTGATTTTATTTCTCTGTCCGATGTGTGCGATGCGAGCACCGCTTCTGTAATCAAACGTGAGGTTTCTGACGGTGTGATTGCACCAGGATATACCGAGGAAGCGCTGGAGATTCTGCACCAGAAGAAAAAGGGTAATTATGTCGTACTTCAGATTGATCCCGATTATGTGCCGGATCCTGTTGAGAGACGCCAGATTTTCGGAGTGACATTTGAACAGGGACGTCAGGAGCTGGAGATCAACGATGCACTTCTTTCCAATATTGTGACAAAGAATAAGGACCTTCCTGAGTCTGCCCTTCGTGATCTGAAGATTTCGCTGATCACCTTAAAGTATACCCAGTCCAACTCAGTCTGCTTTGTAAAGGATGGACAGGCAATTGGTGTCGGAGCTGGTCAGCAGTCCCGTGTGCATTGTGTACGCCTTGCCGGACAGAAGGCAGATAACTGGTGGAAGAGACAGAGCCCGCAGGTACTTGGTCTTCCCTTCAGAAAAGACATCCGCCGTGCGGATCGGGATAATGCGATTGATGTCTACATTGGTGATGAATATATGGATGTGCTTCGTGATGGCGAGTGGCAGAAGGTCTTCACGGAAAAACCGCCCGTATTTACTGCAGAGGAGAAGAAAGAATGGATTGACAAGATGCAGGGTGTGACGCTGGGATCCGATGCTTTCTTCCCGTTCTCAGATAATATCGAGAGAGCAAAGAAATCCGGCGTACAGTATGTCGCTGAGCCTGGCGGTTCCATTCGTGATGACGCTGTGATTGCATGCTGTGATAAATACAACATGGTTATGGCATTTACAGGAATCCGTCTCTTCCACCATTAATGATTGCGGGTGTGCAGACACGCGTGAATTGTTCATGAATGAGAGTTAAGCCAATCCCGGAGCTGTCACCAGTTCCGGGATATATTTTTACAGGATTTCGGAGGCCTGTGCATGCGTTATTCTGAATTTAAAATGGAACGGGAAAATCTCGTGAAGGTGGGAGATGTGGTGACCATCACCGAAAGTCAGCTCCCGACATCATATTATTATACAATTATTCCTGCGATTGCCATGAGCAGAAACTATGCTCCCTACGAGCGGATTCAATCCAGGACCGGAAAGGTTGTTGACATTCGTGACACACCAAGGGGTTTTTATGTCGTTACGGAATTTGACGAGAAGAGCACAGAGGGAGAGACCGAAGAGGATTTCCGGAAAATGATTGCAAGAGATGACGCCTCAGAAAGCACAGAGGATATTGCACAGAGTGAAACAGGAGGAGACGTTCAGACTGAATCTGTAGCAGACGAGCACACGGAAACTGCAACAGGTACACAAACCGGGTCCGATGAATCCGGGAGCGGGAAAGGTGAAAAGACCAATGGCAGAAGCTGAATTTCTGGTACATCCGATTCCACCCTTTTATGATACGGAGTCAAGAGTACTTGTGCTTGGCAGCTTTCCATCTGTAAAATCCCGGGAAACCGGTTTTTTCTATGGACATCCCAGAAACAGATACTGGTCAATGATCGCTGCGATCTGCGGTACAGAGACGCCGGTTACCATTGAACAGAAAAAAGCTTTTCTCAGCACGCAGCATATCGCGATGTGGGATACCATCAGGTCCTGTACGATCACCGGCTCCAGTGACAGCAGTATCAGAGATGTTGTACCCAATGATCTTGACAGAATTCTGAAGACGGCGCCAATCCGGAATATCTACTGCAATGGGACCACGTCCTACAATCTGTATATGAAATACATTTATCCGCGGACAGGAAGACCGGCATTGAAAATGCCTTCCACAAGCCCGGCGAATGCTGCCTGGACACTGGAGAAGCTGATCGGTGCCTGGGATGTGATGAAAAAGGATCTGGAGAACGATGTGCATGATGCTCTTCATACGGGAGAAAAGCCGTCCACGATGTAAAAAAACCAGAAAGAAAGCTGTCCACGATGTAAAATAACCAGAAAGAAAGCTGCCAATGATGTGAAACACCTGGGAGGAAGGTCTGCCATGAAGGAATATGAAGCAGTGTGGGAAATTTTCAATAAATGCCCGAACAATCAGATGCGGGACGTTTTTATCGACGAGGTAAAAACAGACGATCCGGAAGAGTTTATCAGAAAAAAATTCAAGGACAAGGATTTCTCTTATGAGAAAACGGTGCAGGAAGACGGCACAATCATCTTTGATATTGTGACCTCCGGGATCAGGCAGAGATACAGCTTCACGGAAATATAAATTTGCAATCGTCGACCGCCTGGTTTACAATAACAGCGTTATATTTTCTTTTACAATAACAGCGTTATGTTTCCTTTTATAATAACAGCTTTTTATTTTCTTTTATGATGAAATAGAATGATGTCAGGGTCAGAAGATGTATGCCCCCAAAAATATGTGCCCAAAAGATGTATGCTTTTACCCTGATAGAAATTGAAGAGGGAGGATTTTATGTCAGAAAAACAGGCAAAGGCATCGGGAGATAATCAGACTTCCGGTCAGGAGGAAAAGGAGAGCTTCCGTATCGAGGAGAATGCTTTTTCCAATATTGATCACATTATCGGTGTGGTCAGCGGCAAGGGCGGTGTTGGAAAGTCTATGGTTACCGCCTCTCTTGCAAATGCCATGGCAATGCAGGGATTTTCTGTTGGTATTCTGGATGCGGATATTACCGGACCTTCCATTCCAAAGATGTATGGCATCAAGGGTGCCGCGGAATCGGATGGAAACGGCATTTACCCGAAGATGGCGGCGAATGGAATAGAGATCATGTCTACCAATTTGCTGCTTCCAAACGAAGAGGATCCGGTCATCTGGAGAGGACCGGTTATTGCAGGTGTTGTAAAGCAGTTCTACACCGATGTGATCTGGGGACAGCTGGACTATCTGTTTGTGGATATGCCTCCGGGGACCGGTGATGTTCCGCTGACCGTTTTCCAGTCTCTGCCGGTGGATGGTATCATGATCGTCACCTCACCTCAGGACCTTGTCCGTATGATTGTTACAAAGGCCTACAATATGGCGAAGATGATGAATATTCCTGTGCTGGGAATTATTGAGAACTACAGCTATATGCTCTGTCCGCACTGTGGAGAGAAGATTTATCCCTTCGGCGAGAGTCATATCGATGAGATTGCCGGAGACCTGAAGGTTCCTGTTCTCGGAAAGATCCCGATGGACCCGGAATACGCGAAGGTTTCTGATGCAGGTGCATTTGCTGCTGTAAACAATACATATATTGATGATGCCATCATTGCGCTTCGCAATGCGCCGAAGAAGGAAGCATGATGCGAATAAAAGCTGTCTGGAATCGAAACCGGTATCAGAGGTAATGAAGATTTGAATAAAGCAGTGGAAAACGCGGAGAATCCGGAGCAGAAGATTCTCCGCGTTTCTGTCAGAAATTTTGTGGAATTTTTGCTAAGGGAAGGTGACCTCAGAAACGAAGGCGGTGGTTTCGCGGATCGTGATGCCATGCAGGCGGGCAGCAGGGCCCACCGGAGACTGCAGAAACGCAGAAACAGCGGGTATCAGGCGGAGGTTCCGCTCTCGTATACAGAGAAGTATGAGGGCACAGAGAAATATCCGGAGTTCAGTCTTGTGATAGAGGGACGTGCCGACGGCATTTATCATGGACAGGGGCTGGGGGAATTCTCACACGCAGAATTCCGGGAAGAATCACAGAAGCTTCATGTATCAGCGGATAATATAAGTAGAAAAACTGCAGATGAAAACAAAGAAGGCGCAGATAAATACAGAAAGGATATAGATAAAGAAGCTGCAGCTGAAAACAGACAAGTTACTGTAATAGAAGAAATAAAAGGTATCTTTCACAGCTCGTTTTCGATGGAGGGGGCAGTACCGGTGCATCTGGCGCAGGCAAAATGCTATGCCTATATGTACAGCGTGCAGCATCCGGAGATATCTGGTCAGGGCGGAGATATTACAGAATCTGCAAGCATCTATATCTGCATGACATATGCTGATCTGGAAAAGGAAGGCGTCCGGCAGTTTTTGTATGCGTTTTCTGTACAGGAGTTATCTAACTGGTTCCATCAGCTGCTGCAGGAGTACGCGAAATGGGCATCGTTTGCAGTAGAATGGGAAGAGAAAAGAAACCGTTCTGTTCAGGGAATGGCATTTCCGTATCTCTACCGCCCCGGTCAGCATGAACTGGCTGTGGACATCTATCGTACCATTCTGCGAAGCAGGGAGCTTTTTGTACAGGCGCCGACAGGTATTGGAAAAACAATGGCGGCTGTTTTTCCATCTGTACATGCGCTGGGTGCAGGCCTTGCGGATAAAATTTTTTATTTAACGGCCAAGACGATTACACGTACGGTCGCAGAGAATGCTTTTGCTGATCTGAGAAGACAGGGACTGTATCTGAAACTGATTACTCTGACAGCCAGGGAAAAAATTTGTGTTCTTGATGAACCGGATTGTAATCCGGAAAGGTGTCCCAGAGCAAGAGGACATTATGACCGTATCAATGACGCAATATATGATATGCTGCTCACACAGAACCATTACAGCCGGGAAGCAATTGAAAGGCAGGCGGAGAAATGGCGGGTATGCCCCCACGAGCTGCAGCTGGATCTTTCTGTTTTTGCGGATGCAGTGATCTGCGATTACAATTATGTATTTAATCCGGATGCCAGATTGAAACGCTTTTTTGGAGAGGGAAGCAGGAAGGGCAGATATGTGTTTCTGATAGATGAAGCGCATAATCTGGTGGAAAGGGGCAGGGAAATGTTCAGCGCGGATATACGCAAAGGGGATTTCCTTGAAGCCCGCAGATTGATGAAGAACGCGGTCACAGAAATCCCACATCATCTGGCGCATAAACCGGATGCTGGTCCGGCGAATGGAAGAAAGATTTCGGGCGATCTGAATCTGGAGATACAGTCAGTCATGCACAGTCTGTCATCCTGCAGCAGAATTCTTCTAAAATACAGCAGGGAATGCGAGGGTGAGGAGCTGAAGGTTATCGCGCCTCCTGAGGAGCTTGCGATACAAATGATGAACCTGAGTGGGAGGTTGGAGGAGTTTTTGTCTGACCTTCCGGATGGGGATTTGCGAAAGACAATGCTCGCATTCTATTTCAAGGTCCGTTCCTTTGTCAATATGTATGAACTTGCAGATGATCATTATCTGGTATACGGGCAGAAAACAGGCAGAGATGATTTTTTTCTGAAATTATTCTGTGTAAATCCGTCAGAAAATCTTCAGCAATGCCTGGACCGCGGGCGCTCGACAGTCTTTTTTTCTGCCACTCTGCTTCCGGTTGATTATTATCGGAAGCTTCTGACAACACGGGAAGACACCTATGCGGTCTACATTCCGTCCCCCTTCGACAGGAGAAAACGGTTGATTTTTGCGGGCAGCGATGTCAGCAGCCGTTATAAACGGCGCGGCCATGAGGAGTATGCACGAATTGCCAGCTATATCCGTCTGATTGCAGAGAAAAAAAGTGGAAATTACATGGTTTTCTTTCCTTCATATCAGATGATGGACAATGTGTTTGAATTATTCTGTACCGGTACTGACTGTATTAAGGAAGATTTTTCGTCAGAAGGCAGGGGAGAAGGAAAAGGCATTGCCTGTATACGCCAGACACCGCAGATGACCGAAAAAGAAAGAGAACAATTTCTGGCGTCCTTCAGAGAAAAGCGACAGGAGACCCTTGTGGGTTTCTGTGTACTGGGAGGGATCTTTGCAGAGGGGATTGATCTGACCGGTGAAAGCCTGATCGGTGCAATCATCGTGGGTACAGGCCTTCCGCAGATCGGAGCAGAGAGAGAGCTGCTGAGGGAATATTACGGCTTTGATTATGCCTATCTTTATCCAGGCATGAACAAGGTACTACAGGCGGCAGGGCGTGTCATCAGGACCTCTGAAGACTGCGGGATTATCGCGCTTCTTGACGACCGTTTTCTTTCCGGGTCATACCGCCCGCTTTTTCCGCGAGAGTGGGCAGATCTGAAGAGGGTGACAGTGAAAACGGTCGGGAGTGTTCTGGAAAATTTCTGGAATTCTCTGTCAGGTGAAGACGCAGTTCATCAGGATACCTGAGGTCATCCGGCATGCGGAACAGGCGCTGAAATGCTATTCTTATGCGCAATGTGTACTTCGGATTGTATTGAAAATACAGGATTCAATGTGTTATCATAGTGTTGTTCTTATGCGTGGGGTAACGCAGAGGAGAGTATACAGGACAGAAAAGTATTCATAAGGGAGCGTGATTCAATTGGGAAAAAAGGGTCGTTTGATACTATTTGTAATCAGTATTCTGCTAACCATTGGTGTGCTTGGGTATGTGGGATTCCGGGTTGTGCGGGTTCAGAAGGACGCGTCTGCATATCGTGCGTCACAGACAGAGGCATCTGCGGAAGAAGCTGTGAAAGCGGTTTCATCTGCTTCATCCGGTGAGTCTGTGAAGGAGTCTGCCGTTTCCTCTTCCAGCTCAGAGGCAGGAAGTTCAGCCGTCGCAACGGCGACACCGACTCCGACACCCGAGGCATCGCAGACAATGATCAGTATTCGTGGTGATATCCTTGATGAGGATGATTCTACAGATACCAGCTATCCGGATTATCTGCAGAAGCTTCTGCAGGATAATGGATACAGTAATTATACTGTAGAGAATAATACCTGGGATAATTCCGGCACACTTTCCCAGATGGCGCTTGCGGGTGTAAGCATGGATGATATCAATACCTATATCACTGCCCATGAAAATAACGCAAACGGCGCGGAACTGGATGCTACGGAATATGTCGTAAGAGACGATCTTGATCAGTACAAGAAGGACCGTGACGACCTGAATGCGATTCCGGTCATCTGTATGGGATATTATGGCGGATGGAATAATGATCCCAACGAGCTTGCGGAGCAGATCCAGAAGGTTCTGAATACCTATGATCAGAAAGATAATTATGTTGTGGTCGGCATGTATCCATATAACAATGTGGACCAGACGGCATATGATCAGGCTATGACAGATGCCTTCGGCGACCACTATCTGGCACTGACATCTGATATTCTGGACCAGCCTGCATTTGATGATGCCGGCCATCAGGAGATTGCAAACGCCATTTATCAGAAGCTGAACAGCCTGGGATATCTGAAGACAGCATCCACATCAGCGTCGGCGGAAAGCAATTCGGAATCGGCATCAGTGTCTGTAGCCAGCAACTAAGGTGCGACTGCGATTGTATTGGACAGATACAGCAGGGGTTCCTGCTACACAGAGAAGTATGTATTGAGATGTTGTCATTCACTATAATCTTGTGAATGACAACATCTTCAGTGTGAACAGATCTCTTGAAGATTCCCATGGTTATAGATGTTTTGACTTGTCATTTCTGTGGCAATAAATATTTTGAAGATTTCAGCCGAAATAAATGTTTTTGAGATTGACAGGCCGTGTAATACGTGGTATTCTGATCAAGTTGAAAAGAAAGAAGAGGTTCCACTCTCACCTGATCACGGAAGCGTGTCCCGGGTTCATATTACATAGAAGAGCACAAAGCAGAAGTTTTGTGTTAGTCTGTTGTATGGAGTGGATAGCCGTTTGGTTATTCACTTTTTTCTTTTCTAAGGAAAATCAAGGTGCAGATGGTTCCGGGCATTCGGAAATGACTTAAATGACTGCATCGCGAATTTCCGGACAAAACGGTATAATCTCATGAAGGAGGGTAAGGAAATTAATAACGAGACGATGATCAACGAGCGGATCCGTGACCGTGAGGTTCGCCTGATCGGTGAAAACGGGGAACAGTTAGGCATTATGTCTTCCAGAGAGGCTTTTCAGAAAGCTCAGGACGCAGGACTGGATCTTGTGAAGGTTGCCCCCATGGCAAAGCCGCCGGTATGTAAGATTGTAGATTACGGTAAATATCGCTATGAGCAGGCACGCCGTGAGAAGGAAGCCCGCAAAAAACAGCATATTGTAGATATCAAGGAAATCCGTATGTCCCCGAATATCGACGCAAACGATCTGAACACAAAGGTTGGTGCAGCTCGCAAGTTCCTTACGAAAGGTGACAAGGTAAAGGTCACGATTCGGTTCAGAGGCCGTGAGATGGCGCATATGAATGCAAGCAGACCTGTCCTTGACGGTTTTGCAAAGCAGCTGGAGGATATTGCAGTTCTCGAGAAGCCGGCCAAGATCGAAGGACGTAACATGAGCATTGTACTGGGACAGAAAAGGAAATAATTACAAGGAGGAATTTTAAAATGCCAAAGATGAAGACTCGCCGTGCAGCGGCAAAACGTTTTGAAGTTACAGGAACCGGAAAGATTGTAAGACACAAGGCTTACAAGAGTCACATCCTGACCAAGAAAACCACAAAGAGAAAGAGAAATCTGAGAAAAGCAGCTGTTCTGGATGCAACAAATGTTCGCCAGATGAAGAGATGCCTGCCTTACATGTAATTTTGCAGGCGGTTCGATATTTTTTGTACAGTATCATTTAGATCTGGTTGACCTGGTTAAGGAGGATAATTAAAAATGGCAAGAATTAAAGGCGGCTTAAACGCCAAGAAAAAACATAACAGAGTATTAAAGCTGGCTAAGGGTTACAGAGGAGCAAGAAGCAAGCAGTATCGTGTGGCAAAACAGTCCGTAATGCGTGCCCTTACTTCTTCTTATGCAGGACGTAAGCAGAGAAAGCGTCAGTTCCGTCAGCTCTGGATTGCACGTATCAATGCTGCAGCCAGATTAAATGGACTTTCCTACAGCAAGTTCATGTATGGACTGAAGAAATCCGGTATTGATCTGAACCGTAAGGTACTGGCTGATATGGCAGTTACCGATAAGGAGGGATTTGCGAAGCTGGCTGAGGCTGCAAAGAGCGCTCAGTAAGTGTCTCTCCTTTCACCTGGCTTTTCATAATCTCAATATTTTATATAATGCTTCAAAAATAAATAATACTTCAAAAACAGGTGCAGACCGTGAAAGATTCACAGCCTGCACCTGTTTTATGCTTGGGATCTTACAATCTAAGATCTGCTTTCAATTTTCTTTTGTCCTGCTTTTCATCTATGCCAGATCTGCTTCACATTGTCAAGCCTGCTGCTCATTCCCCTGAGCAGCAGATCTGTCAGAGTAATGGCGGTCATGGACTCGACAACGACAACGGCTCTCGGTGCAACAATCGGATCATGTCTGCCATGTATTTCTATCTCGACTTTTTCACCACCGCGTGTGACCGTCTGCTGTGGGCGGGCAATAGAAGGTGTTGGCTTGCTGGCGCATCGGATGACAATATCTGATCCATCGCTGATGCCGCCCAGAATGCCGCCGGCATGGTTTGTTTTTTTTGTTATCTTTCCGTTCGCATCAATGGTAAATGCATCATTATTCTCTGCACCGGTTGTCTCTACGACACGGAAGCCGTCTCCGATCTCTACACCCTTTATCGTGCCGATTGAAAACATTGCCTTTGCAAGCTCTGCATCCAGCTTGTCAAATACCGGTTCGCCGGCACCAGCGGGCATACCCTTTACAATGCATTCAATCATGGCTCCGGATGAATTTTTTTCTGCCATGCATGATTCAAGATATGCAGCTGCCTTCTGGGCAGCCCCGGCGTCCGGCATGTACAGACGGTTTCTGAAAATCTCCTGTGCATCAAAGCTCTGAATGGCTATCGGGCCGATCTGTCTTATATAGGTTGTGATGGAAATACCGAGCTTCTTCAGAAGGAGAGATGCGATTGCCCCGGCTGCGACTCTCCCAATTGTCTCCCGGCCGGAGGACCGGCCGCCGCCGCGGTAATCACGGAAACCGTACTTCTGGTCGAAGCCATAATCTGCATGACCAGGACGGTACTTGTCCATAATTGCGCTGTAGTCCCTGGAATGCTGGTCTGTATTGTGTACCATCATAGAGATCGGTGTGCCGGTCGTCCGTCCCTCAAAGGTGCCGGAGAGAATTTCGATCTGATCAGATTCTGCCCGTTTGGTTGTATATCTGCTCTGTCCGGGTTTTCTACGGTCCATAAAGGGCTGAATATCCTCTTCTGTCAGAGGAAGGCCGGCGGGACATCCGTCGACAACAACACCAATTGCTTTTCCATGGGATTCTCCCCAGGTAGTGACACGGAAAAGTGTTCCATAAGTTGATCCTGCCATATATTTTCTCCTGTTTCATAACTATATATCATTCCCAATAAAATAATGAGAAAAAATTTATTGGAAACCTGCATCTGCACATTCACTTTACCACGATGAATTTTTGGTTGCAATCCTAAGGATGGCTGATGGATACAGATATCGCATGTGATATTTTGCGTATTTCTATGCAAAAACAGAAAAAAGAGAGTCCAACTCAGGACTCTCTTTTTCTGTAATTGTCTGACGGAATGTACAGATATACATATTCCGTGTTCAAAGCATTTGATTACTGACCATTTGCTGCAAGTAAACCAACTGCAGTGCCAAAGTAAGTGATGGTCTGATCTGCGTCCAGGTACTCAGCGGTGTAAGTCGTGCCATTCTGATCATAGAAAGCTGCAGAACCGTCATCTCCCTCAACGCAGCCAATGCTGAAGGTGTTGCCGGTATATACATCTGTTCCGTCAAGTACAGTCCAGGTGATTCCGTCATCTCCGGATTCTTTCTGGGTAGCTGTGTACTGACCGCAGAGAACGTCTCCGGTGCCGTCTGTGTCGACTGTAATCAGCGCCACATAATTATTGCTATCCGGTCCCTGGAATAAAGCGAAGACCAGTTCATTCCCGCTGTCATCCTTCGCGTACAGACCGGTCTGAATCATGTCTGCAGTTACATCTCCAAGAGAGAAGGTGCCATCTGAGGAAGTGCTTGCTGTGTCTACGGAAGCGCTTGCTGAAGCTACGGAATCACTGGAAACATCTTCATAGCTGCTGGAATCTGCATAACTGCTGGAATCTGCAGAGCTGCTGGCATCCTCTGTATAGCTGCTGGAGCTGCTTGCAGAAGCGCTGGAAGCATCACTGCCTGATCCGCATCCGGCAAGGATGGAGCAGGACAGTACACCGGTAACAAGAATAGCGACAAGTTTGTTTTTCATTATCATTTTCCTCCTGATATTGCGGGATTATTCCCAAATTTAAAATTTTTTGTGCTGCAGGACAACTGGCTCTATGAATGACGTGAAGTATAAGTTTTCTCATTCTCCTGTATCAGGGTAATGAGGTGTTGTCTGCAACAACTTTAAGCATATTATGCATGAAGTGTGATTTGTAAAAAAGTACAGCTTTTCGACTATTTATTACATAATTGGCACTTGACAAATGCAAAATATTCGTTCCATTCAGGCTTTTTTATTTTCTATTGATTCATGAAAGAATGGAAGGCCGAGATGCTGCATGTGACTGTACTGGGGACAGGGGAGCAGAAAATATCTGAAAAAGTGCATTTTCGAAAGCATTATTAGGTAGAAAGTAGGGAAAAATTCCATGAGCAGAGATTGATATCCAGGAATAATGGAGAGAAGACAAAGTCAGATGATGCTTGCGGGGTGAAACAAGGTGAGGGGTATATTACATGACGCTTGTATTTGCAAAGTGAGCAATACAAAAATAAGCAATACAAAAAGATGAAGAGATACAAAACAGGTGACATGGAAATAAATGCATGGCAGACGACATGGGAACAGAAAAAACAACAAATAGTTAAAGTAAAAACTATATTATACTGTATGGCTATCATATAATCAAGCACCATTTTTTCCAGGCAATCCCGTTTTTCTGTACTACAAAGACAAAGGTGACTCTGACATAATGAGATCGTACCAAAGAGACAGGAACGCAGCAGCAGAGAAATCACTCTTCAGGAACAGAATGAGGCGTTCAGAATATGATCTTAATAATTGTATGAGGAGGTTACAAAATGCTTGGAGTAAAAATCAAAACAGTCAAGACGAAGAACGAGTACACAATTGAGGAGTTCTATGATGCGATCAAGGACAAAAGCTTCTCAGCAGGAGCACCAGCACTGACAAAGCATGGATTCAGCACCATCGTTACATTCCCGCCGCTGGATCGCAGAAACCAGATCTGGATCATCCCGGTCGTAGGAGTTGGGAAAAGCAAAACGAACAAATTCCAGCTCTCCAAACAGGAAATTGCCGGCGCAGGCAATGCTGTCGTAAATACAGCTTTAAATGATCTCACTGGAGGACTGCTCAATATGAGAGGTGTTTTCAGCAAGAATACGAAGACAGCTGAGAAACTGATTGACATCACAGTTGAAGAGCTGAATGCATTAGGTCTTTAATTGAAGATTAAGGCAAATACAAAAAAGTATCCAATAAAATCCAATAAGATAAGTTAAAATAAAAGGAGACAAATTATGAATCAGAACGCACCTGCACATGGAAAAGCGATTGCAAGTTTAGTTGTTAGTATCGTTGGTTTTATTTTCTGCTTCTTCGGATATTCCGCTATTGTATCTATTATTCTTGGAATCGTTGGCATGGTTCTTTCAAAGAATGCAAAGAAGGAAGGTAACGATGAGGGTATCCGCAAGGCCGGCTTTATTATTTCTATCATCACGGTGATCGCCGGAATCATCGGTATTATTGTAGCAGCATTTATTGTAGGTGCTGTGGTAAGCGGAATTGGCGCTGTAAGCACCAGCATGTAAGGATAAGCAGACAGGCTTGACTGTCTGCGTGAATATCAGTTTTGGAAAGGAACGGTTGACAGCATGGAGCAGCTTCGGGTAGGCATATGTGAAGACGATAAGGAATCGCGTGTCCGGCTTCTGGGTATGGTAACGGAATCTGCGGAAAAGATTACGACAGAGGCATTTGAAAGCGCAGAGGATCTACTGGATCATTTTTATCCTGGGAAGTTCGATCTTCTGATTCTTGACATTTATATGGATAAGATGACAGGGATCGATGCCCTGGAGCAGATTCGAAAGAAGGATACACGCGTGATCGCGGCTATTGCCACAACCAGCCAGGATTTTGCACTGGAATCTTATCGTCTTCGTGCCGCCCGCTATCTTGAAAAACCCGTCAAGGAGGAAGATATCAGAGACCTTATTCAGGATGTGATCCGCAAGAAGGAATCGGAGCCTCATTTTGAGGGTGAATCAGGAGGAGAGAGAATAAGGGTTCCCTTCGACTGTATCCTCTTTGCGGAGCAGAGAGGGAAAAGCATCTGTCTTCATATGGATGATGGACAGGAGCTGGTCTTTCGTGGAAGACTGGATGACGAGATGGGGAAATTTCCAGAGAAGTATTTTTTCCGTTGTCACAAGAGCTTTCTGGTCAACCTCTCCAAGATCTGCGGTATCGACCGGGAACTGCTGACCTTTGTGATGCAGGACGGCGAACAGGTTCATATCCACCGGCAGGGATTTTTCGCAGCTAAAAGAGCATATGAACATTATCTTTTTTCCATCGCTGAAGGATGGAAGGATGAGGGACAGGGGGCGGACGAATAGACGGATGCCGGGAGGTAGTTATGAAAAAAGTGTTGAAAAAGGTTTGGCAGGCAATCTGTATCCTCTGGGAGAATGTTGTGATCAGCCTGAAAATGCTTTTTTACGTCCTGGTTATCATCTTTTTTCTGTTCGGTATCATTGCACTTTTTTCAGGAGGCCCTGAACTTGGCATTGTCCTGATTGTTGTGAATTTTTTTCTGTTTATACTTCTGCGCAAGCTGGAACACATGTCAGATCAGAAATTCGAGAAAGAGTTTGAGGAGCTTACGCGAAGAAACCGAGAGGAGTCGGGTCCGCAGGAACCGCAGTACGAGGAGAAAAATGACCATGAAACATAGACAACTTGCACTGCTCATGACGGCTGTTCTTGTGACTGGTACGGTTCTGGGCGGCTGCGGTGACAGCAATACAAGAAGCACAGAAAACAGCGCAGATGGACCGGACCGGGATGTGGTATCCGATTCTCAGAATACATCCCTGTCGAGCGTATCGTATACGCCCGGGGAATCCGGAAGTGATGAGCCGGGGTGGACACTGCTTGTCTATCTGTGTGGTTCCGATCTTGAAAGTGATGGTGGCATGGCAACGCTGAACCTGGAGGAGATGTGCAGTGCGTCACTTCCGGACAATGTCAATGTCATCGTTGAAACCGGAGGGACTTCATCCTGGCAGAATGATGTCGTCGATGCAGATGTGCTTGGGCGCTACAGGATCACAGATGGAGATCTGGAAGAAGTGGGATCGGTTGATTCTGCTTCGATGGGAGATCCGGCGACTTTGTCAGATTTTATACAGTGGGGTGTCTCTGAATATCCAAGTGCCCACTATGGGCTGGTTCTCTGGGACCATGGCGGCGGTAATGCAGATGGCGTTTGTTACGATGAACTTTACGACAGCGACAATCTCACGATGCCTGAGTTACAGGAGGCAGTGAGTGGTTCTCCATGTACCTTTGATATGATCGGGTTCGATGCCTGCCTGATGGCCAGCATGGAAACAGCAAAGGCTCTGAACGGCGCAGGTTATTATCTTGTCGCGTCAGAAGAGACAGAGCCAGGCGAAGGATGGGATTATACAACGGTACTGGATGCTTTGGGTGAGAATCCTTCTATGAAGGGCGATACACTTGGAAAAGTGATCTGTGATTCCTTCATGGATAAATGCGACAGTCAGGGCGTCGCAGATGAGGCTACACTTTCTGTCGTCGATCTTACAGCAATCAGCAGTCTTGACAGCGAATTTGACAGCTATACAAGCGGAATGGCACTTGCTGCGGAGAATGTTCAGACACTGAACGGGGTGGCGTCAGGTGCTGACAGGGCTGAATCGTATGGCGGCAATACGCCTTCTGAAGGCTACTGCAATATGGTTGATGTAGTGGATCTTGTACAAAATACGCAGGATTATGTAGAGAGCGATGGCACAGGTCTGCTTCAGGCAATAGACCGCGCGGTAGTCTATGAAACACATGGATCCGGGAGAGAAAACTCTAATGGGATTTCTGTATTTTATCCGATCAGTGTTTCATCGGAGGAAGTAGAAGCCTATGCCGGCATATCGGACGATGCGCCATATCTGCAGTATATTGCAGCGGTGACGGACAATTATGACAGTATGGACTGGTCAGAGATCTGGTCATCCTATGATTCAGATCAGGAAGACACCGGGACAGTTTCCGGTTCGTCCGTGGAAAGTACCAGCGGCGTTTCAGAAGCTATACAAAGCCAGCTCGCTGATCTTGCACCGGTGACAGGCAGTGATTTTGATGTGCAGTTCGAACAGAGTCTGGACGATGACGGTTATCTGAATTTATCCATCACATCTGATCTGGATGCGGTCAAATCCGTACACTTCCTTCTCTGGTATGAGACAGACGGCTCAGAGGACGCTGATGCGACGGAATATGTATATCTTGGCGAAGACAATGATATCGAAGCCGACTGGGACAAGGGTACATTTAAAGATAACTTCTTTGGCAGCTGGATGACCATCGGAGGAGAATATATCAGCGCAGAGCTGATAGAAGAGACAGACAATTATAACCTCTATTCTATTCCGGCAGAGGTGAACGGGGAGGAAACCAACCTTCGCGCAATTTACGATTTCAACAAGGAAGAATACAGAGTACTTGGTATCTATGACGGAATGGATACAGGTTCAGACACTAACGCTTTTATGACAAGCCGTGGTATCCGTCCGCTGGAAGAGGGGGATGAAGTGGCATTCCTGCTTCCAACCTATGAGGCGGATACGGATGAAAACATCTGGTATACAACGGATACCGTTACATGGTCTGATGATGTTGTTATGGAGGATGAGGATCTCGGAGACGGATTCTTCCTGTATATGTATGAAATAACAGATATTTTTGGCAATACCTATGATTCCGATCCTGTTGAAATGCAGGCTGAGGGCGACAGTATTATTCCTTATCAGGCATCATAATAGCCGTATGCATGGTCTGAGAAGCCTGAGAGGTATGAGCTAATATAATGCATATGATCACAAGCATATGCTGTTATATAGATAGATTTTTGGGTTTTTATTTATTTTTACTCAAGGTTATTTATTTTGAATTGAACATTCCAGAAAAGGAGGAAAAGAAATGAACTTAGAATTAGTTGGAGATGCTGGATCACAGCTGGCGAAAATTCACCTCGGAAGCGGTGAGGTTGCCAAGATTGAAAATGGTGCCATGGTATACATGCAGGATGTAAAGCTGGAGGGAAAACTGAACAGCAGCAAGAAGGGCCTGGGTGGTCTTCTTGGCGCAATTGGAAGAAGTCTTGTCAGCAATGAGAGCATGTTTATTACACAGGTTGTTGGTACAGCTCCGGAAGGTGTTGTAGCGATTGCTCCTTCCGTACCCGGAAAAATTGCAAAGCTTGAGGTTGGTGCAAGACAGTATCGTCTGAATGATGGTGCATTCTTTGCCTGCGATGATTCTGTCAATTACAAAATGCAGAAGCAGAATATCAGCCAGGCTGTATTCGGAGGATCCGGCGGACTTTTCGTTATGGAGACAGAAGGACAGGGAGATCTGCTGATCAGTGCCTTTGGTGATCTGGTTGAGCTGGAGTGCACCCCTGCAAAGCCGATTACTATTGACAATGAGCATGTTGTAGCATGGGATGCAAGCCTGAACTACAGCATCGAGGTTGCTTCCGGCACATTCGGTTTCACAACAGGTGAGGGTCTTGTCAATAAGTTCACTGGAAGCGGAAAGATTCTGATTCAGACCAGAAATATTCACTCTCTTGCAGATGCTGTGAAACCTTTCCTGCCGGATAAGTCTGATGGAGATTGATCTTATCTGATTTCATAAAGAGATTTTTTATTATGAAATTGTCTTGAAATTCTCACGGTTTCGACAAGCAAGAAGTACTAAGGTACACCAGGCACTTCTTGCTTGTCTGCAAATGTTCGAATTTCAAGACAATTTTTTTAAATTATTATGTTTTTATATTTTATTTATATGATTAATGCTTACAGGTTTCATTTAGAAATCGGTTTATCGAGCCCCTCTTTGGCATGCTGCTTCGGAGGGGCTTTCTATATACATTGACAAGCCATATGTCAAACTCTTATAATTGTGAGAACTGGTTGTTCAGGTAGTGTACGGGTGTTTTTCCCGCAACAGGATAAGTATTTCCAGGGGTAATTTCAGGAGAAAGAAGTATATCTATGAATTTTCTGCGCAAATTGGAACAAAAGATCGGAAAATATGCAATCCATCATCTGACAGTCTACATTATTATGACGTACGTCGCGGGATATATCCTGTATTTTATGGCGTCGATGAATCCGGAATATCAGAGCGTCTTTTATTATCTGACACTGTCTCCTTCCCTGATTCTGAAGGGACAGGTGTGGAGACTTGTTTCATGGTGGCTGATTCCGCCGTCATCCCTGAATATCTGGACGATTGTAATGCTGATCTGCTATTTTCAGCTGGGCACTCTTCTGGAACGCACATGGGGCGACTTTTTATATAATGTATATATCTTTTTCGGACTGATTATGACGGTTGCCGGTGCTTTTCTGCTGTATGCCTTTACCGGTGTGGATTATGGACAGCTGTTTTCAACCTATTATGTCAGCCTTTCTATTTTCCTTGGTTTTGCCATGACCTTCCCGGACCAGCAGATGCTTTTTATGTTCGTAATACCGATCCGCATCAAGTATCTGGCCATTTTGGACATTGTTTACCTGGTCTATGATGTGGTCAGTGCTTCAGCCGTTATGCGGATTCCGAGAATCATCATGATTGTCTGCTCGCTGGCAGGCACTATCATTTTCTTTTTCCTCACAAGAGGAATGCGCGGTATGCATGGTATGAGCAGAAGTCAGAGACAGACCAGAAAGAATTTCCGCCGTTATATGAATGGCTATAACAGTGGACAGCAGCAATCCTCCAATCCTTACAGCGGTCAGAGAGGTCAGAAGATCGACCGCACGACCTTTGGTGCCGGTGGAACGACGGATGGCAAACGAAGACCCATTCACCGCTGTGCCGTATGCGGACGAACCGAGCTTGATGATCCAAATCTGGAATTCCGTTTCTGCTCAAAATGCAATGGAAATTATGAATATTGTCAGGACCATCTGTACAATCATAAGCATGTACAGTGACATGTGTGATCATGATTCTGTATTGATTTAGCATGGTAAATCCACAAAGTGTTTTACTTTTTGAAAATTGTATGTTTTAATGGAACACGGAAGTTTATTGCATATTCAACGTCCGGCGCTGGATCTGCCTGTTTTCAGAAGGGAGATCAATCACTGAACCTGCATTTTCTGGTCCATCAAGCTATGTGAGCAATGCATAGCGGAAGATAAAGCCGGAATCATGATAAGGAGACAACCCATGGAGAAAAAGCCTTTTGTAACAAAAGAAAAACTGGAAGAGATTATCCGTGATGTACCGACCCCTTTCCATATTTATGATGAAAAGGGAATCCGCGAGAATGTACAGGCGGTAAAAGAAGCCTTCGCCTGGAATCCTGGTTTTCGGGAATATTTTGCGGTAAAGGCCACACCTACACCTGCATTGATCAAGATCCTTCAGGAATATGACTGCGGATGTGACTGCTCTTCCATGACGGAACTGATGCTTTCAGAGGCTATGGGATTCGATGGCGACCATATCATGTTTTCCTCCAATGACACACCGCTGTCAGAGTACAAGAAGGCTAATGATATCAATGCCATCATAAATCTGGATGATTTTACAAGTATCGATGATGTAGAGGAAGCCCTCGGGTATATTCCGAAGAGAATCTGCTGTCGTTACAATCCGGGTGGTCTTTTCGAGCTTTCGAACGGAATCATGGACAATCCGGGAGATTCAAAATACGGAATGACCACCGATCAGCTTTTCCAGGCTTTCCGGATACTGAAGGAAAAGGGTGTGGAAGAGTTTGGCCTTCATGCTTTTCTCGCAAGCAATACGGTGACCAATGAGTATTATCCGAAGCTTTCCGAGGTCCTGTTCAAGCTTGCGGTCAAGCTGCAGAATGTGACCGGAGCAAAGATCGGATTCATCAATCTTTCCGGCGGTGTGGGAATTCCATACAAGCCGTGGGAGCAGCCAAATGATATCCGTGTGATTGGTGAGGGCGTACACAAGGTCTATGATAAAATCCTGGTTCCAGCAGGTATGGGCAATGTAAAGATCTTTACAGAGATGGGACGCTTCATGATGGGGCCTTACGGCGCCCTTGTCACAAAGGCTATTCACGAAAAGCACATTTACAAGGAATATATCGGCGTAGATGCCTGTGCGGTCAACCTGATGCGTCCGGCTATGTATGGTGCATATCATCACATTACCGTGATGGGCAAGGAAAACGCAGAGTGCGACCACAAATATGACATTGTCGGATCTCTTTGCGAGAATAATGACAAGTTTGCCATTGATCGTATGCTTCCGGAAATCAACAAAGGAGATATCCTTTATATTCACGATACAGGTGCACATGGTTTTTCCATGGGATACAACTACAATGGCAAGCTCTGGTCCGCTGAAATTCTTCTGAAGACTGATGGAAGCTATGAGGTGATCCGTCGTCCGGAAACTCCGAAGGATTATTTTGCCACTCTTGATTTCACACCGGAATATAAGAAAATGTTCGGCAACAGCTGATTTACATTGATTTTGAAAATGTTATATGCTAAGATAACAGGGTGTTTTCAGACACTCTGTTATCTTTGACACAGATATTCGCCGGTGTGTCGGAATTGGCAGACGAGACAGACTCAAAATCTGTTGTCAGCAATGGCGTGTGGGTCCGAGTCCCACCACCGGCAGTGCATAATCCTCAGTAATCCTTTAAAATCAAGGGTTCTGAGGATTTGTTTTTATCCCGGTAGCATTTTCGGTAGCATTTATTCAGCATTTCGCAGGCTTCTGATATGTAAATATGTCGGAACAGACGTGCGCAATTCGTGGGCACGTGTTATATTATTCACATGAGTTTATAAGAGTCATAAACTTCTTTGAAAAAGGAAAAATTTGCTGGTGACGGATGGAAAAAGATCTTGAATCAATGGAAAATTATATACTGACACATTTTCAGGAGGCTCTTGACAAGGGCTGGATCTGTGCATTTTATCAGCCGATCATTCGTACGATCACCGGCTGCTTTGCCGGGGTGGAGGCACTTGCGCGCTGGATTGATCCTGTCTATGGCTGCATCATGCCTTCTGTGTTCGTTCCGGTTCTGGAAAAAAGTGGAAAGATCTGGCAGTTGGACTGTCATATACTGCAGGAGGTTTTAAAGCTGCAGCGTTCACGGATGGATGCAGGTCTTCAGGTAGGACAGATATCGGTAAATCTGTCCCGCATGGATTTTGATCATGTTGACATGCTTGACTTTATCAGGGAGCAGGTCCGCCGTTTCAGGATAAGCAAGGACCTGGTCTGTCTCGAGATCACAGAAAATGTGCTTGTACAGGACAAGGACAGGATGATTGAGGTTGTCAGACAGCTCCGGGCCAGTGGGTTTCAGATCTGGATGGATGACTTTGGCAGCGGGTATTCATCACTTACCTTTCTAAACGATTATCGCCTTGATGTGATTAAGCTGGACATGGAATTCCTCAGGTCCTTCAACAGGACTTCAAGGGAAATCATCCGAAGCACCATACACATGGCAAAGAACCTTGGTATCCGGACGATAGCAGAAGGAGTGGAACGGAAGGATCAGGTCGACTTTCTGAAGAGCATAGGGTGCGATATGATGCAGGGCTGGTATTTCGGAAAACCCTGTTCACAGGAGGCTATGGGACAATATGTTCTAAACATGAGGGAAAAATCAGAGCCGATAAAGCTGAAGCGTTTTTATGACCGCGCGGATGCTGTGATTGTGGAAACAGATGTGCCTATGGCAGTTATGGAATACGATTCACGGAATTTCCGGTATCTGTATGCAAACGACAAGCAGAAGGAGCAGCTTCGCACGCTGGGCAGAAAAAGCCTGAGTGATTCAGAGTTTGTGATTAACAATGTAAATTCACCGCTTCATGCAAAGCTTATAGAGTTTTTCGATCAGGCTTTCTGTTCCCGGACAATGGTCACAGCCTATTTTCCTGATAATTCCAGATTTGTTCGCATCGAGGGAAGGCTGATCGACAGAAAGGATACGTATTATCTGATTTATTTGTCTCTGGTCAATGTTACAGCGGACAGAAACAATAAAGAGGGTATCCGGAGAGATGGTTCTCTGACGGATGTTGATCTTCTGTTTGAGGACATTCATATTTTTGATATGCGTAATGGTACAGCCAGCCCTCTGCTCACCAATATGCAGATTCCGGGCGGAATGATTGAACAGGACAGCCTGCGGGAGGGATTGACGTTCTTCTGTAACCATTATATTTTTCCTGCTGACAGAAACCGTTATGCATTGTTTGCGGATCCAGAAACCATGCTGCTTCGTCTGAAGCAGGTAAAGGGTGGAATCCTGCGTGATTATTTCAGGGTTCAGCAGGAGGATCAGCCGGGAGATTATTACTGGAAGGAATTTGATCTGATTCTGGTCCCCGGCATGAAAGAGGAGCTTGTGCTTTCCTGTATCAAAAATGCCGAGCCAACGCAGGACAATTCAGCAATTGTCTGTGCACTGACGGGTGAGGGTAATGTATTATGATGAGTCTGGAGAATCAGGAAAATATGTATGATACGGATGAGTTTTATCACCTTGAAATTATTTTTATTGGTATTATGATAGCTGCATCGATTCTGATCGGTGTTGTATTTGCTTTTTTTATTTCACACACCATCATTCCAAGGATAGTCTTTGGAAGTGTCGGCGGGGCATCTGTGGTCTGCTCTCTTGCAGGTGTTATCCTGATCAATGCATTGCAGCTTGGATACTGTGACAATGCGCTTCCGGTCAGAATCCTTTTGATTGTCTCGTCAGGGCTGCTGGCATGCTTTCTTGTACTGGGTGTGATCGCATTATGCATTTAGAAAGAGGAAAGCAGGATTCTGAAAAAGAAGGAAAGCAGGATTCTGAAATAGCAGGCATTGACATTTGTTTTTTCAGAGACTAATATATCACTAAAATAAAAGAACGCTAGGGGAGCGCATGCTGAGAATCCAGGAACGTCTGTTCCAACAACCCTTATTACTTGAACCGGGCAATACCGGCGTAAGGAAGCAGTTCAGGTATAGTCTGCTGTATCGTTATTATATGTGCTGGCAGCTGCCATATCTGTGAATGATGGATTGTTATGTGTCTCCCGTTTGGGAGATTTTTTTTATGCCTGAAAACATATCTGTTTTTCAAATGATTAAAGAGGGTCATCCATTGATTCACGCCATTACAAATGCGGTGACGATCAATGATGTGACAAATATGCTTCTTGCGTCCGGTGCTGCGGCGATCTGCAGTGACAACCCGGATGAGACCGCCGAAATCGTTTCTCTGTGCAGCGGGCTCCTGCTGAATACCGGGATGCCTTCTGACAGCAAGCTTGCAGCAATGATTGCAGCAGGTACCCGTGCAAATGAAATGAATATTCCGGTTGTTCTGGACCCGGTTGGCGCAGGAGCCTCTTCCTATCGTACAAAGTTTCTGTCAGAGCTGTGCAGTCACGTGCACATGGACCTTGTCCGTGGAAATATGGCAGAAATAGCAGCCTTAAGCGGACATGCCATCCATTCCAGAGGGGTGGAAGACAATGGACTGCAGAGGAGCAGAGGAATGCTGCAGCAGGTGTCGGAAAAGTATGATGCCGTCATTGTGGCAACGGGGCAGACGGATTATGTGGTTTACCGGGACTCTGTCATGGAAAATGATTCCGGAACCCCAATGCTGAAACGAATCACAGGGGCAGGATGCATGCTCTCCGGACTGCTGGCTGCGTCGGCTGCGGTTCTGGACAGGAGCTCATGTCAGGATGGAGATATGACGGCTTTTTGCAGCTCACTTCAGAAAGCTGCCTGGGAAACAGTGCATATCTATGGGATTTGTGCAGAAAAGGCGGAGAAGGATATGCGCACAGGCATGCACCAGGGCACGATCACATTCCGGAACAATCTGATTGATGCGGTCAGCATTTATGATGATTCTGTTTTGACAGGTATTCGTTGATAAAAACTGTCAGGCTAGCAGGCAGTTTTTAATAAATTGTTGCTGATCAAATATGACAGCAGAAGGAGAAAGTTTGAAAAAAGAGGCGGGCGGTTAGAAACCGTGTAGAGGGCATAGCAAACAAACCCTCAAAGGGTCTTTGAAAAATAAATATGAGAACGACCTAATCAGGGAGCGGCAGCAGGCACGTCGTC
>Ga0214925_100189_pt1 | contig 48512 bp, 68 predicted proteins | sample Stichaenrichment_FD_168299 | JGI IMG/M metagenome (GOLD analysis project Ga0214925, IMG submission 168299) | Xylose enriched microbial communities from anaerobic bioreactor in Madison, Wisconsin, United States - 63SRT | ecosystem: Engineered > Bioreactor > Anaerobic > Unclassified | place: USA... | reverse complement strand
AATTGTATAAAATGCGTTCTTCTGTTACTTCTTAAACCTTATCATAATACAAACTGGATGGAAATCAAAGAAAAAATCCTGCAAGTTTCTAACTTGCAGGATTTTTAAAAAAGCGCGAGACGGGATTACTATTGAACTGACAGCGGCCGTCAGAGCGCGACATTTCCCGGTTTTTGCTTCTGTCATTATGACACGAAACGACAGGAAACGTCAAATTTTGTCGCACGTTTGTCGCACGTCTTAACCGTTTGTTAACTGAAATCCCGTGAAAATTTCTGTACATACTATAAGGGCTATTTTGTGCTGTTGATTGATTACCGGGAGACTCAGCGCGCCAGCTGATTGACTCTGCGCTGGACAGCGTTCACGTCATAGCCGGCGGCCGCCAGCTTCTGACGTCTTGCGTCTCCGTTCCCGTGCTGGCCGGCGATGATCTCGCGGGCTGCCTGGTCTACAGAGATCCGCGGAGCCTTCGGCTTGTTCTGCGCGGCCACGAGCTGGTTGACTCTTGCCTGGACCTGATTATAGTCGAGGCCTACAGACTGGCACCAGCTCTTCCTTGCGTCGCCGTTGCCGTGCTGGCCCGCCAGGATCTCCTTGGCTGCCTGCTCGACAGAGATCTGCGGAGCGGCCGGCTTGTTCTGTGTGGCCGCAAGCTGGTTGACCCTTGCCTGGACCTGCGCGTAATTAAGACCGAGGGCCTCGATGGCGCTCTTCCTTGCGTCCCCGTTGCCATACTTTCCGGCGAGGACTCCGCGCGCAGCGTCTTCCACAGAGATCTGCGGAGCGGAAGGCGCCGGAGCGGATGCCGCTGCCTGATCATAGTGAGGAGCCGCAAAGCCCCGGATGTAGCCCCAGCCGACCGGGATCGTGCGTCTTTTTACCATGCCGCCGGAGTTGCCCTCGATGGTCGTGATCGTGTGGCCGTCGCAGGCTTCCACGACTCCGATGTGATCAGAGTAGCCATCGTTAGGCTGGGAGCTGTCGTCCCAGTTATAGACGATAATATAGCCAGGCTTCGGAGCGATGGATCCGTTCTCGATCCAGATGCCCTTGGCCTTAAAGATCTTCACATGCTGCTCGCAGCCGCACTCGGTCCCGATCAGATCGGTCATGCCGGCCTTGATGGCAGCGGCAGAGACGGTCGTGTCGCACCACTCGTCGGTGTACTTGACTGCGTAGCCCCTGGCCAGAGGCTTGTGGCTGTTGTAGAGATCAATGATCTGGCGGAAGCGGCCGTCTGCTTCAGAGAAGCCGACCCAGCTCTTCCAGACGTTCAGATAGTCCTGTGCTGTTCTTCCCATTGTAACACCTCCATCAAAGCGCGTCAGATTGTACTGGCGCACCAGTCTCATGTTATTGTTGACATAGCTGCTTGAGGTCGCGTAGCCGTCGGCCCGGATCGTCTCCAGGTACTTCTGCGGGTCTGTGATGCCGCGGAGGTTCTTGTATCTCGGATATTGTATGAAGTCGAAGTATCCCTTGATGCCTTCTTCCATGGATCCATAGGCGCGGAAGTTGTCCCGGATCTGTGTCAGTGTTCCGACGGTGTACTCCTCCATGGTCTTCATGTTTACGGATGCGCCCTTCCAGGAGCTTCCGCACTTGAGGCCGAAGTAGTTGTGATACTTAGCTGCCAGAGTGCTCTCGCCCCATCCGCTCTCGAAGATCGCCTGAGCGATGATCGGAGAGTGCACGGCGATGCCGTACTGATGCGCGTACTTCTTAACGTACCCCGCGACCTTCTCAATAAATTCTTCTTGTGTCATGCCTTACGCCTCCCGTGCATAGTAAGAGCCCGCCGGACTGTGATGTACGGCGAGCTCTTTATTGTTGCCCATTAACGACGGGCCGCCGAGATAGAGGATCACCTCCTCTCACTTATTGGTAGGCTGTTTCGTTCCGATCTGCCTGATAGTCTGCACGACCTTGTCATAGCCTAGCATAGAGCAGAGCCAGGAAAGGATCACCAGTGCAACGATATACACCAGCACCTCCTTGGTCACTGCCGTGTGGGTCAGGATGATGTATCCGATGCTTATGAGCACGGACACGATGATCGAGACCACGCCTGCCAGGATATTCTTCGAGTATTCCTTAGACTGTGGGATCATCATTTTGATTGCTTCCGTTACCAGTGCCGTCATCGCACTGCATACCAGAAGAAGCATTAGTATTGTCTCCATTATTGCCTCCTTTCAGCTTGAAGACCTTGATGAGAGCACACATGAGCACCTCTCCTCCGAAAGCTCCGAAGAAGCACGTGGTCAGTGTGGACATCTCAACGCCTCCCGTCTTGATCGCGATCAGCTGCGCCACGATCGTGTAGACGATCAGGGACGCGAAGCTGAAGATCACATACTTCGTTAAGCTCTTCACCGGTCTCACCTCCTCTCGTTCAGATATTCATAGAAAATCTTTATCAACTTCGCATTTTCGATAGCACCTTCGGATGTTGGCGATGCCTTCTGTTGCAACGCCGTTCTGGAAGTCCTCGTGCTGGCTGCAGTAGTTTTCGTACTTTGTGCAGTCGATTAAGATCGTATCGAACATAGACTTGCTATGCCGATCTCCCCGGAGCAGTTCGTCATTGAAGCGAACGATCCGCGATCTGCAAGCCGTGATATTGTCCTCTTTCCGTTCGTTTCTTTCCTTTTCGAGCTCTGTTTTGATGTCCTCGAGGGTTTTTCTCATCCCCTTTTTGGCATCAATTTTCCCCAGAACCCACTGGAGAAGGACAGTGAAAAAGCCGCTGCTGATCAGCGTGAGCATTATTGTTTTTCCTTCTGGGCTCAATGGCTTATCCTCTTTTCTAATTGCTTATACTTCGTTTCTTCGTCCTCAATATCGGTGTATTGTTCGAGGATGCCGAGCAGTCGCTTCACCTGAGAGGATAGTGACTCGATGACTTCTGCCTGCTCCAGGCATAGCTCTTCATAGATCAATAGGTTCTCCTTTCTCTAGTCGACCTGATAAATGGACCACAGCTTCTCGCTCAGTGCTTTCGCATCGACGTGCGAGAGCAGGGCCTTGTAGGACTGGATCGTCTCCGCGTACTTCTCCTTTGAGATCAGCCCGGCTTCGTAGTCCCGCTTTTTCTTGGCAAGGTTCCGCTTCATTCGGAGCGTCGTCGATTTCCGGAGGATCACGTGATCCGTGAAGATCCGGTTGCCGACGAACTCACAGCCGCAGGTGATCGGCCGGAGGCAGCAGCGATTATTGAGCTCGAGATTGACATCCGCGAGCCTCTCCTCGAGCCTTGCCTTCTGATCTTTCATAAGCTGCTTATCCTTTCCGAGATAAATGATGTCGTCCATGTATCTGATATAGTGCTTTATGCCTAGCACACGCTTCGCGAACTGGTCGACCGCGTAGTCCAGGACCACGTTGCCGATCGTGTGCGACAGTCCACCACCTACCGGGATCCCGACGTCGTAGAGCATGTCCTCCATCCGGACCGTGCCCGGATCATCCGTGACGCGCATGCCGAAGGGCACGGCGCCGTTGCAGATGAAGTGCCCGATCAGGTCATTGACACGGGCGTCGCTGATCCTTTTCGGGAGGATCCGGTTCATGAGGATCTCGTGATCGATCCGGTAAAAGAAGCGCCTCACGTCGAGCTTCTGATAGTACCATATCTCGTCCGACCTTCCGAGCATCTGCATCCAGCCATAGAGCCGGAGCATCGCGGCCAGCTGGCCGCGTCCTTTGACGCAGGAGTAGGCGTCCGAGATAAAGCTCTTTGAGAGTCTCGGGTTCAGGTAGTTGTAGATCGCCCGCTCGATGATCTTGGAGTTATAGTCCGTGTAGATGATCTTCCTGGGCTTCGGCTCGTAGACCATGAACGAGTTATAGGTGACTTCTGGGAAGTCCATCCGGGCGAGGCGGTCATGATCTTCGAGGAGATGGTCCTCCAGGTTCCACTCGTAGCGGAGCACGTGCGTCCTGTCAGTCTTGCCCTTTGAGACGTCATGCTCGGCCTGCCGCAGAGACTCGAAGGAGATGATGTCGTCATAGGCGTTTCTGATAGGCATAGGTTTCTCATAATATGGCCGGCATGTCAGGGTTCGACGGTCTACTTCCGGAGTACCGGCCGCTTTTAGTTTTTAGGCTCTGGTCAGGAGCCACGGGGACAGGATCCTTGAGCCCATGCACTGGACAGTGACCCGTGAGTCACTGCCTTCTGGCATTATATGGGCTTGAGCGGAGCGCAGGCCGATATTGCTGTTGGAATTGCCGCGGGCATTGTTGGCATTGACGTTGAAAACGCCAGCGTTACCGCCATTGTTCCAGTTGCCACCACAAAACGGAGCGCATTAACATCCTGTTCCCACTGTTTACAAGTTACTTTTCATGCAGAGATCCGAGCCAGCCTCCGAGTTGTCTGCCGATGCTTGAAGTGTGCCTCGACATCTGCTCGTACTGCTTCGGCGTGATCTCCTTAGCCTTCTTTAGCATACGGATATAGATCCGGACTGTATCAAGAGAGGCGTCCGCCCTCAACAGGAGCGGCTTCTTCGGGCTCTGCTTGGCTGCAGATACCAGGAAGAAGAGGAGATCCTGCAGGGCCCGATTAAGGGCAGGAACCGCGACGCCATGCTTCGCCCAGCTTGGGATCTGCTTATAGACCGGCTCGTAGTATTCCAAAAGAAGGACCGCCTCTTTGACGATAGGCAGGTCTTGTCTGTCGAGATCTTCCATGGTACCTCCAAGTACAAAAGACAAATTACAAATCACAATAAGCGGAGCGCAGGCCGACACCGCTGCCGGAACCGCCGCGGGCATCGCCGGCATGGACGCCGAAAACGCCAGCGTAACCGCCACTGTCCCAGCCGCCACCACAAAACGGAACTTTTTCGCCGTCGGTTCTCCACCAGCGATAGTCTCCCGCGTAGTCTTTGCCCGGCTCGTCCGGATACAAAAGCAACGCTTTTGCAATTTCCGGAACGGTTGCAACAGAGCTGTCGAGCTTCATATCGGCGTAGCCGATACCGTACCCGGCGTCCTTTACTTCAACCGCCCCAGCAGTCAGATCGCTATTGTTGCCCCACTTCAGGGTCTTTGCAGATCCGGGAGCTACCAGGTTGCCGGACACGTCGATCGCTTTCCACAGAGAAGAACTCTCGGACATGCTGACATCACTCATGAAGCAGTTGCTGTATGGGATGATCTGGATCTCGCCGTTGTTAAGGCGCATACCTGCGACCCTATCCCAGACGTTTCCGTTCATGCCGTAGATGCCTGCGCGGGTTCCGTCATGGTACCAGGAAGCCGGACCGGATCCTTCGTAAACGTGCGCGGTTTTGCCGTTGTCGAGAGATCCCGGAACCGGGATGCCTGCCTCTGTCGGGTAGTTTGAATCGGTCCCCCAGTTGTTGTTGCCGTGAGGCATGGTCCCGTTCTTACGGCACCAGAGTGCAATAGCACACCAGAGAGCGTATGGCATAAGGCTCCAGCCCTTGCCCTTGTTTCTCGCATAGGTCACGCCCTGGTCAAAAGTGACCCAGCAAGCAGGATCCTTCATCGGCAGGGAGTAGCTTCTGTCGTTCACTACGATGTCGTGGAACTTTCCGACATACATGACGTCCTTCTCAACGCCATCTATCATAAAGGCGGGATGCACGTTCTCGGATCCGCCGGAGATGAGCTGAGACATCTTGTACTTCGGGATCCTTACCATGACGGAAGGCATGCCTACGTCGTCCAGGATCACGGTGTTCTTGCCGCCAGAGAGCGCCTCGACGGCCATCTTGAAATCGTCAAAATTACTTGCCATTGTTTTATACCTCCTCCCAGAGTGTCAGAGTTACATTGTCCATAGAGAACGGAACCGGCTTCTGCTCAATCTTGTACTCGCCGTCCTCATTCTTTTCCTTGCTCTCCACGTATTCATACTGGCGGGCAGGAATGTCGATCTGCGCGATGTATGCCCTGGTGCCTTTGGTGATTCCCATCACGAGGCCCTGCTCCCAGTCCCTGCAGATGTCGAAGTGGACAGGGTAGTCGCGCTCCTTCTTCTTCAGATTGATCGCGAGCTCGCCGTCGTTAAAGGACAGGAAGTCGCCGTCGATCTCGTAATCGATGAACTTCTTGCCGTCTTCCGGTGTTTTTACTACCTCCATGATCAGTCCCTCCTTTGAATTGCTACGGCCTCAGCGGTCCGGGCTGCTATTGTCTCTACAGCCTCCCGCTCGCTGGCCTTGTTTGTATCCGCGCCGAAGACCTGAGCCACGTATCTCTCGGACTCGCGTCGCTCGTCGGATTTAATAATTACATTAGCCATCAGATACCTCCACGGATGTGCAGAGTCACGTCCACGCTCTTCGCGCTTCCCGTGTACTCGATCTTGAAACCGTTCACCAGCTTGTCTCTGACGAAGATGTCTCCGACAGCTCCGCCGGTCACGTTATCCACCTCGATGTCGACCGTGTAGTCTTTGTTGACCTTCGGGCCGGAGAGCTGGACAGACGCCAGGCTGTTGTTGAACGGGTAGATCTGCGTGTTCTTGAGCGTCTTCTTGACGACCTCGCCCTTGAGCCCATCGACCTCAGTGTCATGGAGAAGGATCGCGCGGAGGAGCTCGGCAGAGGTCTGCCGGTCGTTCTGCGCGTCTTCGGACTCCTGCTTTGTCAGCGTTGCGATGTCCTGGGCTTCCTTCTTTACCTGGGCGGCGATGTCGTCCTCGTTCGTTGTGCTCCTGCCTTCCAGCGACTCGACTCTCTTGTCGTTGAGAAAAAGGATCCGGAGCATCTCGGCGATCAGGTTGTTGTTGTCGAAGATCCCGACCTCCTGGTTGTTCAGGTGATCCTGATCGACCAGCGTGCCCTGCTGGATGACATTGCCGTTCTGATCGACGACATGGTCGATCCAGAATGTGCGATTATATGCCATTTCCTTGTCTTACCTCCTTTCACTCTTCTGTCAGCGGAAAATCGAAGCGGATCAGTCCGGTCTGGTCGGCTGTCCGTGACAGCGAGATCGTCTTCTCGCCGGCCACCTCGTTGTCCATATCAAAAAAGCGGACCGCTGTGATTGTTGCAGCAGTTCGCTCATTGTTCGGAATATTGACCATGCAGACGACTTTGTTTCCCTCGATCTTCTTACTGTTGACGGTAGCGTCGGAGTGCCAGGAGCCGTCATTGTTCAGCTGGTACTCGAAGCGGAGAATGTTCCGCATCATGCTGAGCAGTCCGTCCTGGATAAACTGGTCTCTATAAAAGGCCATTGCTTAACCTCCTTTCGTGCTGGTTACTGTGCCAGCCTCAGCTGCATCTGTTGTCACTGCTGCGGTTCCGGAACGGATCAAGACCGTTCCGCCGGCGTAAAAGCCGCCGGCCACGCTTGCCGATGGATGTACACCAGAAGCAACGACCGCCGCCTCCACAGGTGCCGCATCAGACGCCAGGTCCTCAGAAGCCGACCGGAGCAGGAATTCCTCAGTCCGTCCGGAAACTGCGACAGACGGTTGGGTTCCTGCTGGATCCGGATTGTCTTCGGTCTCCTCGGATGCGACTCCGATGACGACACCGCCGGACGCGGAGTAGCCCCCGGTACTTGGCACCGGATAGGCACCGCAGTGCGGAACGCCGCAAAATACGGGATCTATGACAAACAGACCCGACCGCTGCCCGATCAGGAGACCCGGCCGGATCACAAAGGAGACATCGTCCAGGTGGGCGCTGATACGAGTGACTCCTCTCAGGATCTCGGCCAGCTCGTCCGTCGTAAGCATCGGAACGGTCTGAAGCTGGTTAGTGATATCGATACCTACGCGGAAGTGATACGGATCACCGTCATAGTCGAACCACTCGTCCACCTGAGCGTCTCCGTAGAGAGACTGCACCAGGGCACGGATGGCCTTTGCCGTACCCGCGTAGGTATAGTAGAGCATGGACGTCGCGACGGCGTTTCGCTTGACTTCGAGCGGCATGCTCTGGTCATACCCTCGCACGCTCATCTCGACCGCCAGTTCGTCAACGGCGTCTTCCTGCAGGTTCTGTATGCCGGAGTAAACACTGGACGAATCGACGAACGCTTTCAGTCTGGCCATCGCCATCTTGATCGCGTAAGAGATCGCCAGGAATTCCGGCTCCTTGTTATCTTTCCAAAGATCGGCGAGCTCGCCGGTGTCCATATCAATCATCCTCGAGCCCTCCGTATGTGATCTTGACGTCTGTCTCAGCGCACTGAGCGACCGACGTGTCCGGGATTGCTTTGAATACCGGGCTCACCACTTCAACGCGCTTTGCGCCGGCGACGATGACCTGCCGGATCAGCTCCGACGGATTGATGTCGCGCCCGATCCGCGCCGTCTGCCACAGACGATAGAAGTTGACCGCCTCCTCGACCTTTGACTGGATCGATGCCGCTTCCGAGCTCTGCGACTTGTTGATGTAGTAGGTCAGCTCGATCGTGATCTTTTCCACGTCCGGAGCCTTGACCACGACCTTGTCGGTCAGCGGCCGGATATCCTCGGACGACAGATAGGCCTGCATCCCGGAGAGCATTGCCTGCTCCGGAAGGGACCCGTCGAGCATCAGAAACTCGATCAGGACCTCACCCGGCTCCGGAGATCCGACATACACGTCACTGATCTGATTGCTGTACTCACCGGCCCAGTATCGATACGCCTCCTCCGGACCCGCGACAGACCACCGGAACGGTGCCTCGAAGATCCGATATCTGAGGTCGTCGTCACTTTCCTCGTCGGCACCTCCGGAACTTGTGTCCAGACTCTCGATGTGATCGATGTATGCGATCGGATCCACGAGCGTGTTGACCGCGCCTGCGAGGATGTCATTGCCTTCCTCGCCTTCCGTGAGACAGGTGCACACCAGATCGATGTGATCAGATCCCGCCGGAATCTCGTTATATTCGGTCGTCGCGAAAAAGATGCTGCCGCCGGCTGAGACTCTGGTCCCTTCCGGAATGCCGACAGCAGAGGAGCGGACAGCAGAGAGCACAAAGCGGACGGTCACGACGGCATGGCTTGCGCTTTTCCGCGTGATGCCCTTGAGTGCTGCCAGGTTGTCCAGGTATTCGCCGAAAGCGTACTTCAGCAGCGACTGCTTTGCGCTCATGTCCGTGTACAGTTCCATCTGGTAGATCTGCACGGCACAGGCGTATAAGACAAGAGTGACCGGATCGGCGCGGCTCAGCGCCTGCGTCTTTCCGGTCAGCTCCTGGTATTTTGTCTGGTAGTCATCAACCATCTGCTCCTGGATGCTTGTCAGTGTGTCCGTCCCGATGAACGACACACTGGGAAGGCCGTCAAGCATTTTCAGAATTTCCTCACTCGATGCCACTGTTTTCTCCCTCCCTCATACTGATTGTCAGGTTCACGGACACGTTTCCGTCGGCTCCGGTTTCCGCGACGTCAACCTTGTCAACGCTGATCGCCGGGATAAAAGTATCAACCTTGTCGGCGAGTTCCATCACGAGAGAGTTCGCGATGTCTCCGGGCGGCGCGTCGATGTACTGATTCTGCAGCCCGAAGCCGCGGGATCCGGGGATCGTGCCCTCAATATTGGCGATCAATGCCTCCAGCTCGGCCTTGTACTTGACCAGATCCGCCCGGGGCATCTCGTTGTTTGCGTCAATGATCCGCTGTATGTGAATATGCTGTACCATTGGCCGCCTCCTTTTTACGTGTATCTCTTACGGCAGCCGAGCATTTCATTGACCCGGTTCTGCACAGCTTTCCAGTTATAGCCCTGGGCGCTCAGCTTATTGAAACGCGCCTGCCCGTTTCCGAACTCGCCGCGGATAACTCTCCGGGCGATGTCGTCCACGTTGTAGGACGGCTTCGATGCTGCGGCCGTCTTGGTCGCCGTCGTCTTCTTCGGAGCAGGAGACGGCCTTTTGATGACGGTCACGGCCTTTGAACTTTCGGCGTATTCCTTGAACTCGACCGTGCAGCCGGCTTCCATCAGCCCGCCGCCGATAAAGCGCTCCCACTTGTCCGTGACAGACTTAACGATCCACTTCGCAGATCCCCAGCCGTATTTACTGCCGCCGATCACGAGCGTATCGACCGTCCCGTTTCTCGCGCACCTCTCCAGTGCGGCGATCGTGGCTCTCGGCCGCACACCCAGCTGAGCCTTGAGCTTGATCTTCAGCGACATCGTAGTCGCTGCAGGTCCGACAAATTCAGACTGAGGAACGACGCCCGGGATCTCGTGATCCTTCCAGCGTCCCTCCTGTGTCCGCTCCATGTCGGAAAAGGTCAGGACCTTGCGGGGACTGACCTCGAATTTGATAACACTGCCATATTGGCCGACAACAGATCCCATCCTGACCTCCTTATCCTCTTATGTGCCGGATGATCTCGCCGAGCGTGATGGATCCGGACTGATCGGAGAAGGTGAGCGTCCCGCCGTGGAGTTCCACAGCCCCGCCACGGTCGGCCAGATAGCCGCCGATCATGTCCTTCCGGAAAACGTTCGCCCCGGTCTCCGGAGGAACGTCCGCGTCGGACCAGTACCCGCCGAGGCAGATCCCCGCGGACTGGCCGTTGGAGAGATGCACCACCAGGCAGTTCGAGCCAACCTTCGGCATCTTATACTCCCCGTTCATGTTGAAAAGCGGGATCTCTGCTGTGACAGAATTATCCAGATCCGGATATGTCACCCGGACCAGCCCTGCTGCCACATTTATCGACGAGATCCTGCCGATCCTTATCCATTGCTCAGCCATGTATATCATCCTCTCATCAGTCTGTTGACCTCGGCCTGAACGGTCGCATAGTCATAGCCGGCCTTGGCCAGTGCGTCCTTGCGGGCCTGTCCGTTGCCGTACTTGCCGCGGATCACGTCCTTTGCGATGTCCGTTGTCGATTTCTTCTGCGCCGTTCCTGCAGCCGCTGCAGCTGTCTGCGGCGGATAGGTCAGCAGCTTCTGGCACTTGTGCATTGTAATGTCCTGTGTCGTGCCGCCGGATCCGGTGATCGTCATGGTCATCTTGTCAATAAAATATTTCCCGTTGTACTTCGGCCCGAAGCCGGTCACGTTGACCGTAAGACCTGCCACGAGCGCGGGATTCGGATAGATGGGTCCGGAGATCACGGTCGCCTCGGCGTTTGCGTCGTTGACCTTTGCCGCCACTTTTCTGCCGGCGTCTTCCTTGCTGTCACAGGTCTCTGTGATCTTCAGGTTCCGAGCGTGAGCGTCATTTTCTCCGACGAAGCCGACATATATGGACAGCTCCTCGTTTTTCTTTCCGGCCTTATAGGATGCACGGCCTCCGGTATAGATGCCCTGGATCGTATCGTCCAGCGTCCAGGCGCCGTCGCTCTCGAAGTCCGCCGCGTCGATCGTAGCCTGTGCAGCCTGTGCCTCCCAGCGGCCCCGATCGTAGAGGATGATCTTGCCCTGGAATACTTTCATGCTGATGCTGTAGTCCTTGGCTGTCTTATACAGAAACGCCGAGTCCGTCTCCTGAGACTGCTCGACGCTCGCGATGCTTATGGTCGGCGCATCATATACAAACTGCAGGCCGTATCGGCTCGCAATCTGCTGGCCGATCTGCTCCAGTGTGACCTTTTCCCAGGTCTTCGTGCGAACCGTGAGACGCCAGCCGGAGTTGTACGGGACAGCGAGCGCTCCGATCTTGGCCGTCGAGTCGGATCCTTTGAACTGAAGCGAATCGACGACCAGGTTTCCCAGGGAGATCGTCTGCTTCGGTGTCTTGGCGTTGTACCAGTGATAGAAGTCCATCGTCCCGGAGATCGTGTCCCCGAAAACCGGTTTCCATGCCCGCATCCATTTCTGATCCTTGTTCTCGACGATCAGCTCCACGGAGTCGCTCTCACCACTTGCCACATCTTTGTAGGTGATGCTTTCGAGCTTGTCGTTGAGCTGGATCTGTACGTCCTGGCCGTTAAATTTCAGCGACGCGCTGGCGCGTCTTGCCTGCTCACTCATCCGTGCTCTCCTCATCATCATCGTCCGAGTCAGAGGAGGACTGGCGCCAGATCGGGAGATTGTCGTCGTCCTTCTCCTCTTCAGTTATTTCCGGAACGGTCAGCTCCACGCCGGCAGAGAAGACAAGGACATCTGTATAGAGCCAGTTGGCCTCGATCAGATTCTTCATGTATTTCTCATCGCCGTAGAGCTTATAGGCAATTCCGTCCCAGGTATCGCCTTGAATTGTCGTGTATGTGCTGCTCATACGAAGCTCACCCGGGCCTTTCCTCTCAGATACTGGTCCATCATCTTCTCAAAGTCACGCTGCGACATCTTGATGCCCTCGCGGACATCCTCTGCCGTTGCGTTGCCGTTGATCGTAACCTGCGGCGAGAAGTTGATGACCGGAGCCGGACCAGTCTGGTTGTACACCGTGCTGTTCTGGCTGTTGTTGTTTGTAATATTGTCGATCGTCTCTCCGATCGCGCCGGAGCGATACGTCCCGACGGTGTCCTGGATTGCCTGACTCCGCGTGCCATTGTCCACCGCGTTGCCGGTCTGCATGCCGACGGAGCTGATGATCGGCGCTGCCAGGGATCTCGATGCCGCCTGTGCGACGTTCTGCTGCTCCTGCTGCAGACCTTCGGCGAGACCTTCGCCCGCAAAGTGTCCGGATTTCATGAGGACACGGGACGGGGAATGAATCTTTAGGGCACTGTTGACCGCAGATGCGACCTGATTGGCAATGCTCCGGGCCTGTGCGACTGCCGCCGCACCTGCCGAGGCAATACCATTCCGGAGACCTGCCATCGCGTTCGCGCCCGCTGCTGACATGGATCCGGCCAGCCCCGCGAAGGCTGCGACCATGCTCGCCGCTGTAGAGTGACACGCTGCCACCGCGGAAGCACCGCCGGAAGTGACTGCCGCCACAAAGGCCGCCATCGCTGCCTGGACCGCCGCCACCATTGCCTGCATGCCTGCCTGTGTCGTCGATGTCATCTGCTGGACGCCAGCCGTCGAGGCCGCATTGGACTGCTGCCAGCCCGTTGTCACGGCCATTGTCACCTGGTTCATTGCCGTCATGGCAATGGTCCCGAGCGTTGTCATGGCCGCTGTCGCTCCCGCGATTCCGGCTGTGAGGCCTGCGATCGCCGCGACGGCAGCCAGAAGACAGCCGGCAAATACTGCCATCGCCGCCGCAGAAGATGCAAGCGGACCGGCAAGAGCTGTGACCGCTGCCGTAAACGGCAGGACAGCCGTGGCCAGTGTCTGGAAAGAGGTTGCCATCTGAGGCGCCAACGCGGAGATCACTGCGCCGGATGCCCGGAATACCATGATCATGCTATTGGCCAGCATCAGGGCAGCGCCAAAAGCCGCCACCGCAGCCGCTGCCGCAAGGAATGCCGCTGCCGCCGCTGCTCCGCCTGCTGCCAGCCCGAGAAGAGCTGCAGCCGCTGCTGCTGCTGCCGCTGCCATCGGTACCAGAGCCGCCGCAAGAGGCGCACACCCTGCGGCGATAACTGCGAGCTTGGCCGCCGTACCGGCAGCACCTCCCGCCATAGATTTAAGCGCAGCGCCTGCCGTCTTGGCGCTCGCGGCGATCACCGTAACCGATGCCGCCACGACAGTCATCGCTGCCGCCAGCGGAACCATACCGGCCGCCGCTGCTACGGCGCCAGCCGCCAGTACAAGCATCGCCGCACCGAGTGCAATCGTCGGTGCTGCTGCCGCAAGCGATGCTGCCGCAAAAGGCACCATCGCCGTTGTTAGTGTTAAAATTGGAGCCGCGGAAGCTGATGCCGCCGCTGCTACCATCCGGAGCATAGCGGAAAGCATGGCCATCGCCGCGCTTCCTGCAGCTGCTGCCGCCGCGATCAGAGCCGTTGCGGCTCCAAGCACTGCAGCGCCTGCCCCTGCTGCTATAAGTCCGGCCGCCGTTACAAGTGCCGCCGCGCCGAGCGCTGCCATTGCAGCCGCTGCCGCCACTGTACCTGCTGCGGATGCCGCCGCCGATGCGCCAAAAGAAAGCATCGCGGATCCTAGAACGCCGAGAGCTGCCGCGCCTGCCTGGGCTGATGTGCTGACCATCGGAAGAGCCACCCCGAGCATCATCATGGCCGTCGCGCCGAGCATAGCTCCGGCCGATACGACCATGATAGCCGCCCCGAGGGCCGCGATCGCCGCAGCACCTGCTAGGAGGATAGGAGACAGAGCTCCGGCCACCGCGCCGAATGCCACGAGACCCGCTGCCAGTGCCGCCAGCGCAACCTGCGCCGGAGCTCCTGCAGCGGCCAGCTGCGTCGCTGCACTGACCAGGACGGCCATGCCTGCCGCAGCTAAAAGTACACCGGCACCGAAGGCCACAAGACCAACAGAGCCGGCCGTTAATGCCGGACCCAGGGCACCGGCCACCGCCAGAAGAGCGGTCATCCCGCCGATCATGACGGCAAGGCCTGCCATCGCAAGGGGTCCGGCAGATGCGATCTGTGTCGCTGCCATTGCCATGAGAGACATGCCAGCGGATGCCATCAGGACCGCACCGCCGAAGGCCAGAAGACCCGAGGACGCCACCGCAAGGGACGGACCCATTGCGCCGGCGACTGCGAGCAGAGCGACCATGCCGCCCTCCATGACTGCCAGACCCGCCAGAGCTATCGGCCCCGCGGAAGCCATCTGTGTCGCAGCCATTGCCATGAGGGACATACCGCCCGCTGCCATGAGGACAGCGCCGCCGAAGGCCAGAAGCCCGGGCGCCGCGCCCGCAAGCTGTGGACCGACGAGTCCTGCCATCGCCATCAGACCGGCGATGCCTGCCGTCATGAGGATCAGCGCACCATAAGCGCCGGATCCGGCAGAGGACAGCTGGATCGCTGCCATTGCCATGAGAGACATGCCCGCGGCTGCCATCAGGACCGCACCGCCGAGAGCCGCAAGCCCAGGCGCCGCGCCCTTGAGCGACGGGCCGAGGGCCGCTGTGACGGCCATCAGTGCGGCCATGTCAACAGACAGGCCGATCAGAGCCACCTGTGCAGATGGTCCGGCCTTGCCGAGCGCAATCGCCGCCTTGGCCAGAAGGAACATGCCGGCACCGGCGAGAGCTACGCCCGCGCCGATGGCCATGAAGTCCTTCGCGCCTGCGCCCATGCCAGAAGCCGCTTTCGAAACTTTTCCGGTCGCCTTGGCTGCCGTGTCCGCACCCTTGCCGAGCCCACCGAAGAAGGAAGCGATGCCGCCGCCCACCTTCAGGAGCTTGCCGAAGATCGACACGACCGGGCCTGCTGCGATGGCAATGCCCGCGAACTTCAGAGCCATTTCCTTCTGCTCCGGAGTTAAGTTATCCACAAATTTCCCGAACTTCTGCACCATTCCAGTCAGTTTATCCACAACCGGAGTGAGAAGTGGGAGAAGATTTTCACCGATGGCCACGCCCAGGTTCTTGACGGAGTTCGTCAGCATCTGGACGTTGTGCGTCGGATCGTTGTTGTTGATATCCTCGACCGCCTTGTTCGTGACCGCTCCCGCATTGCCCGCGGTTGCCTGGATCACAGACAGGCCGTCGTTGAAGTCTTTTGCGTGCTGAGTGAGCACCGCCGCGCCCTTGATCGCATTCTTGTTGGAGAAGACGTCGCCGAGCGACTTGCCGTTCTCCTTAGCTGCCTGATCTAGGACGCCCAGAACATCTGTCAGGGACTTGCCCTCGCTCATCAGCTGGCTGAAGGACTTTCCTGTCTTCGACTGCAGGAGATCTGATGCCGTTGTGCCGGACTTGCCGAGCTCAGAAAGCATAGAGTTCATGTATGTCGTGGCCTGAGATGTCGCAACGCCGTTTTTCGTCAGAGCGATGTAGCCTGCCGACAGCTGATCCAGTGACGTGTTGTACATTGCCGCCGTAGGAATGACCTGGCCGATTGACTGGCCGAGTTCGTCGATGGTCGTTTTACCATAGTTCTGTACCTGCAGCAGCTTATCAGAGATACCTATGGCGTCGGATGCCTTATAGCCATAGGCATTTATTGCCGTTGTTAATGTATCTGTCGCCGTGGACGTGTCCGTGAGTCCGGCCTTTACGAGCTTTGCCGCATCGGCCACGAACTGCACGGCATCCGCCGCGGGAACTGACGCGGAGATCGCCTGATAGGTTGCATCGGTGATGTCACCGGTGGCCATGTCTGTCGTGTTGGACAGGTCCAGGATGTCCTTCCGCATTTTGTCCATCGTGTCACCGGTATTCTGACCGGTGGCGTTTACAATGGACGTAACCTTTGCCAGTCCGGACTCATAGTCCGACGCGAGCTTTACGGAAGCAGCCCCCGCCCCGACAAGCGGGAGGGTAACTGTCTTCGTGAGTGTACTTCCGACGGTTTCCATCGCCGATCCGACGCGCGTGAGCGCGTTTCCGGAGGACGAGGAAAGCTGTCCGAGCGCCTTCTGCGCCCCGGAGACCGCCTGGTTGAGAGAGCCGTCCAGCTGGCCGGCAATTTTGATCGTTATAGATTGTTCACTTGCCATGCTTCGCCGCCTTTACTTTCAGCTCCATTTCCTTGTTCAGCTCGTTGATGTCGTCGCAGATATCCAGAACATCGAAAAGAGACAGGTCCCGGATATAGTCCAGTCCTGTCTTCAGCTCGATCGACAGAGTTATCGACAGCTTATGGAGGCCGCTCAGGTCTCCGAGTCGGATCCCCCGCTGTAGATAAAACCCATGACCTTGTTCTTCACGGCATAGCCGTCGGGCAGGTTAAGCTGCTCGAAAAACTCGAAGGGCAGGTGACACGCGACCGCCGCGTAAGCGTTGGTCACGGTCGGATCTGCCTCTGCCAGCATAGCCGGAGGCGTCACGCCTCTGGTTGCCAGATATTTGCGCACCTGCTCATAGTCGGCCATCGTGAGATCCTTGAGGCCGGAGAGATCCAGCTCCTTGATCTCACGTCCGTCGAGCTTATAGGTCTTTGTCAGTTTGATCACGTTGTCCGAAGTCGTAGTGATCTCGATTACCTTGGTATTTTTCTCATCTGCCATAACTCTGTCCTCCTAGTTTTGTGGCTTATCAGATCTGAGAGCGGATCTTAGCAAGCTGATCCACTCCGTTTACAATGAAGACGTTGTTGAGCTTGTCCAGCTCAAGCACGGTCGTGTTCTCGTCTTCAATTTTGATGTAGGTGTACTCGATCTCGACAGAGGTCTCCATCGACTTGCCCTTGGTAAAATGCCCGGGCTCGACAGTGTGGCCCATGCCTCGGATGACAACTCTGGTCGGCGTATAGTCAACGCCAGCGGTCGCCTTGTCTGCGGACTGCTTGGATGCACGGATCTGCAGCTCAAGCGGCTGCGAGAAGTTGATCGCGTCGAACACCTGCTTGTTGACCGTGACAAAAGGCACGGTCATCTGACCGGAGGCAAAATGGCCGACCGCAGAAACATCGACCTCGCCGAGCATTCCGGCGCCTTCCATTGTCTCAGTCAGAGACTCAAGGGACGGAAGCTCGACGTCACCGGTGACGCCGATCCACTGGGATCCCCTATTGTAGACGTTGTAATTGTTGATAAGTTCAGGTAAAAGGCTCATTATGCGTTACCTCCTGTCAGTGCTGCGGTCAGTGTATCGACATCGTAGTCCACGACGTTCTCGATGAACTGTGCCGGAGTATACGGTGCAATGTGCTGGCGGAAAAGCATGTGACCGGCAAGGATGTTGCTGGTCGTGTTGTCGCTGTCGAGATACTCGATGGATGCGCCTGCCCAGTATTCCGGAGCGTAGGAGCTGCATCTGATATTCTCGGAGTCGATGATCGTATCGATCAGACGTCTGTTCATCGGATCATCTACATTCGCGATGTAGTTGAGGATGAAGTTGTTTGCCTGCCAGTTGAACATTCTGCGGACATTGATCCAGATGTTTTTAGCATCGTTATCTGCCGGGAATGCGCAGGTGTAGTTGCCCCACAGGCGGAAGCCGTTGAGGTTGAGCGCGGTGACAACGCCGAAGGAGTTGACCGTGTTCGCCTGATCCTGATCCAGGATGACCTCAGTGCCGTCTTCGAGGACGGTGCCGGTGATCGCGAGCTCCTTGTTGGACGGGCTGTTATACGGAACATCTCCGTTGACATTGTCGAGATACTGAGATCTCACCGCGGCCACAACGGAAAGCGGAAGCTGGATGCTGCCGACCTTAGCCTGCGGCCAGTATGCCTGCGCGAAGGTGGATCCGATGCCCATCTTTTCCTTGACGGTCTTGACGTCGGTGTAGAGCTTCGCACCCGTGCTGTCGGACGGAATATCCACAAACGCCTGAGCCTTGAAGACGCCGTTGATGTTGCCGCACTTTGCGATCAGTGCGATCGCAACCTCTGCCTGCTTGGAGAAGTACGGTGCCTCGAGGATGCCCGGAACGATAGACAGCTTCGGGTATACCTGACGGATGACTTCCATGCCGGTCTCTTTGCCGGTAGAGCTGTCGATACCGCCGATGATATCGGATGCCGTAACCATAGACGGATCCAGATAGGAGCCAGACACAGTCAGAGAAGTTGCCTCGCTGACCAGAGTCAGAACTGCCTTGCCGTCCTCGAAGGATACGGTGTAGTCCGTGCCGAGCTTGAGATCCTTGTCTCCGGCAGATACGCTCAGACTGGACGGGATGACACCGTCATGAGAGAGCGTGCCCTGCTTATCCACAACAGTGACAGCCTCAGAGGAGAAGGTTTTGGAATGCTTGGAAGGATCCAGAACATTGATGAATACGACCGGTCCGATGCTGTAGAGATTGCTCATCGCATACATGACGGAGCAGAGTGTGAAACTCTTAAAATCCGCGCTGTAGCCGAGCTTTTCCATTGCCTCGACCGCATTATTTGCAAGCACCGGAGTGTTGACCACTGCGGCCGGATCGGCTGCCTGGTTCACCGGTGCGGTGCCGATCACAACCTGCACGCTGTTGGAACCAGTGACAGGAGCGGTGATGGCTGTGTCCGCTTCGCGGACGGAGATGCCGTGCTGAATTGCCATTATCTAATACCTCCGTTTCTTACTTTGTCTGCATAGACCTCAGCGTGCTTGTACGCGACGCCGATATATCCGGTACCTTTGCGGATCTGCTCTGAGGCTTTTCCGTAGTCGGTGATCGGGATAAACAAATTGATAAGATCCGGGACATCTTTGCGGGCCGCTTCGACCCCCGACGGGATCCCGATGTAGACGCTGCCGTGTCTTGCGACCCCGTAGATCGTAGGCCCGACATACAGCCGTCTCTCTTCCGTCTTTTTCTTTTCGACAGGCTTCGGATCCGCAGCGGCCGCAGCTGCAGCCGGCGCGGCTTTCGATGCCTGCTTACGTGTACTTGTTTTCATCAAACTCGATCTTCCTTTCGATTTTCGGTGCGGTGAACACGAACTCGATCCCACCGAAGTAGTACGGATAGGTATCCTCATCCTGAAGCTCTGCATCGATATTCTGCTCAGCTCTGTAGCTGTGATCGAGCAGAGGCTCATGGATGAACCGATCCGCGACCTTCTGGATCATGTTCATCAGAAGCTCGTGCCCGTGACTGTCCTTGCTGGTATCGACGATGCCAAAAAGCACGTCGAGCGTGACATGCCACGGATCCGTGTCGTCTTTCGTGTTCCAGCCCGTCGCCCTTACGACCGCATACGGGAAGAACTGCGAGCTGTCCTCGTCGTCTTCCGTGATCTGCGGAAGCCGCTGCTCGTAACCGGTCACACCGGTCACTGTCTCGCCGTCCGAGTTCTCGAACTTCATCTCCGCCAGGAGACTCACGACTTCCTTCAGCAGTGTCTTCTGCAGCAGCAGGATCGAGGCCGTTGGCATTGTGCTCATCAGTTACCTCCTCCCACCAGGAGCGCGATCTGCGTGTCCATGTATCTGTGCAGATCCGACTTGATCTGCGGATCCACCTGCTTAAAAGCACCGCCGGAGCTGTCGTTCAGGATCATCTTCGGGACGGAAGGACCTTTGAACTGGAGGTTCGGGCCCCTTGCTTTCGTTGTTCTGGCATAGATCTCGCCGTTCTTATAGGACTTGTTGCCGTTCAGTCCGACCGGACGCAAGCCGTGCCCACGCATGATCTCTACTTTTGCTCCCTTCCGCTTGGTATTTTTGCCGGTGTGGAAAAGCGAGATCTTCAGGGCTGAGCCGCTGGCATCGATCTGAGCGACAAGGTTTCCGGTGGTTGCCTTTTTGATCTTCATGGCGCTTTTGACGCCAGTGACCTTGGCCGTGTACAGCTGCTTGATCCCATCGGACAGGTGTTTCCTTGCGGATGTCGCCGTCTTGTTGAGCGCTCTGCTGATGGCCTTCGGAGCTCCGGATTTTACATTGCCCAGCTTCTCGACCGCCTCATTCAGCTGTGCCTGATCGACCTCATAATGTAAATTCATGCTCGGTTTGCCTCGATCGTGATACTGTAGACGCCATCCTCATCGATCGCGTCCATGACTTTATAGGTTCTTTTGTCCAGCTTCAGCAGGCTGCCCTGCTTCGGGAGCGGACCGAAGTCCGCCGCATTGACATAGATCAGCTTTTGCTGTGTGAATATGCCGTCCATTGTCTGGTTGACACGTTTTTCACGCTCGATCTGCTCTATGTTGTCGATCTGGACCGGCATTTCAATGCCGTTTACTGTGTGAACGTCGGAAAACTCATCCACATTCAGGAAGGTGTTCTCGACGTCCTTCAGGATCTGCTCTTTGAAGGCGGACATTTTTTGACCTCCTTCTTTGCTGCAGCCGGTGCTTTCGGCGCCGGTGCCTTCGGTGTCTCAACGGCTTCGGCCACGCCGAGACGGATCAGTTTCTGCTCCTGCTCAGGTGACTCCTCAAAGGGACCATCCGCGTGAGTTTTTGCCCGAATTATTCCATCCGGACCGCGGAAGCCGTAGGTCCCTTGGATGATCCGGATCACAGGATCACCTTTCCGCAGATGAATGCGTTCTTATGGTTCGGCATCATCAGCGGCTTGGCAGTGATCGTGATGCTTCTGGAGTTGCCCTCAGCGCTTGCAACGTAGTGCGGAACACGAGCGCCTGCATAGGTGTGGAACTCCCCGTCTGCCTGCTCGACCTGAGTGACAGCGCCGTAAGCGGTGCGACCGCATGCCGGAGCAGTAACGATAACGGATGCGGCGTCGATGTACGGCTTGTCGGATCCATCGTCGTCGGTGTAGGTGTTGTCGTAGCCGTAGAAGGTCATCTTGTGGCCATTGACCACGAGCGTGCCGAGCTGAGCCGCGCCGCTCGGAAGCTCTGCCTGGGAGATTCCGCCGAGTTCAAAGCGGCGGTTGTCCATGAACTTCTGGATCTGTGTGTTGTTGATAAAAGCAGCAGTCGCATCCGTTCCGAGGAGGACATCCGTTGCCGGCAGGCCCTTCTTTGTCAGCATAGCGATCATCGCAGCGATGTCTCCGTAGATGTCCGCGGAAGCATCTGCCCAGGACTTGGACGGTGTATATACTGCCGGATTAGAGGATCCGGTATAGAACTGGATGCTCTTCTCCTCGTACTCGTCGCCCTTGTCGGCGATGTGCTTCATAACGAGGCCGTTGGTCTGCAGAAGCTCCGCAGCCATCTTCTCCTCACGACGGGAGATCATCTGATCGAGATCCTGATAGTCTTTCATCAAGAGCGCGGTCTGTCTCTGCTCCGGAGTGAGAGTAGAGAAGAGAGCCTCACCGAAGCCCTTCTTCTTCAGCTCATCGATATAGAGCGGTCTCTTCGGCGCAATGTTTGCCGGCTCGAACTTGTGGATCTCGTAGCCCTCGCGGAATACGCTGACTCCGTTTTTGCGGGGAGATACAAAGGGCGCGAGCTTCTTGTCCCCGTCCTTGTACTCCACAAGGACCTCATCAGTTGCGAAAATGTCGGTGCTGGCGTTAGTCGGGAAGTATCTGTTGCGGAGGAAGGTTGCCTCCTTCGGTACCTCTTCGATAGCAGCCAGGAGAGTGAGTGTATTAGTAAAATCCATTTCTTGCCTCCTTTATGCAATAGCGTGCTCGACGTAGATGTTCGCATCACGCAGAGCAGCGATATCAGCTGCCGCCAGCTTAAAGCCGGTCGCGGCTTCTACAGTTTCACGCGCATAGGTTCCGTCCAGGTAAACCTCAGCGACGACGGCCTTGGTCGCGTCCACGTCATCAGCGAGGATGCCATAAGGCGTATCACCGGTCACAGCCTTCTTGCCGGCAGAGGTCACGATCGTGCCCTTTTTCAGTTCACCCTGCTCAGCGGCGAGGGTAAGAGTGCCGACATGCTCAGCACCCTTGATCACGAGGTTGTCAAAATCGACGTTCTGTACAAGTGCCATTATTTTGTCTCCTTTCCGAAGCCGAGCGCTGCGGCAGCGGCTTTGATATCTTCCTGGTCCTTAGCGGCCTTCTGTGCTTTGGCGTCGGCTGCGCCTTCCACACCGTCAACCGGTTCGGGCTTTACTTCCTCAGCGCCGGACTGCTTGGAATCGTCCAGCATAGCGCCCAGGACTTTGTTTCCGATCTTTGCCTGCTGCTGCATAGCCGCAAAAGCCAGATCGCGGGCGCTCATCGGCTTCTCGCCGAATTTTGCGGAGTTGACGAGATCCTTGTCGGCGATAGACGCCTCGATGGACTCGATCTCCTGAATTCTTGTGCGCTCTTCAGCGCGTGCCTGTGCTGCGATGGAATCAGTGTCCACCGAAGCCTTCGCCGCGTCCTCGATGTCTTTAACGAGGCCCGGCTCTTTCTCCTTCAGTTCGTCAAGTGTCATACTCTTCTTGACCTCCTTGCTAGTAGATTTTGCCGGTACCCCGGCGTTTGCAGTTTCTTTTATAGTCGGCAGGGCTTTGCCGAAGGCCCTGGAGTCTATACGCATTCCATTGCTGATCACAAAACGCCTGTCGGCGCTCATGGCCATCGGGAGCTGCTGCTGGATCAGCTCATCGGCAAAGCCCTCGTCGATGATGTCCTGACCTGTCATCCAGGTCGTGTCCTCAACCATGTGACGCACCTTCACGCTGTCCCTTCCGGTCCTCTCCGTGTAGGTGTTGATCACCTGATCATTGGCAGCCTTGAGACGCTTCTCGGCGTCCTGCAGATCTGCCAGATTGTAATAATCGAAGAGCAGCACAGAGGCGCTGTGCACCATCACCTGGCTGTTCTGGTAGACCTTCCTTGTCTTGCCCGCCTGCATGATCAGAGACGCTGCAGAGGCCGCCAGGCCGTCCACAATGGTCGTCACGTTGGGCATGTCCTTCAGTCGGTTGTAAATGGCCACGCCGGCCTCCAGATCGCCGCCCGGAGAGTTGATCCGGACTGTGACGGAGGATGCGTTGCTCATCCGATCGAGGTCATCCAGGAACTCAGAGAGGACGATGTACATGCCCTCGACCGGCTCATCAGTCCACCAGTCTGTCGGTCGCTCTTCGACGACCTCGCCGTACATCTGGATCTCATAGGCTCCGGCGCCCAGGTCATTGATGACGTATGGTTTACGCGGCCCCGTCGCCGGGAGGAACCGGCCCGGAAGGCTGTTGCGCAGTCTGTCTTTGTAATTCATCCATTCGCTCCTTTTCTCGCTCTAGTTTCGACATATTGGCCTGCCAGTCGCCGCCGTTAAGCCGCGCCGTCGAGTCTTCGTATGTCGAGAAGCCGTTCTGTATTGCCATAACCTCGGCGTTCATTTCCTTCTCCGGATCCAGCTGTCCCTGAGACGGTCCGATCCAGTCCGCGCCGAGCCATGCAGCCTGTACCTTCGGATCAGTAAAAAAGCCAGGAGCCTCGACGCGGCCCCTGGCGACTGCTTCGTACAGCCAGACCTTGTATATTGGTTTGCAAAAGTCATCGGTGAACCACGCCCGGTACATCCTGAAGGACTTCCAGGCTTCGAGCAGTGCCGCACGGCTCGCCGAATAACTCGAGTTAAACTCCTTCAGCAGGAGATCCGCGGGGATCTCGAGCGCGGCGCCGATCAGCTTGGCGATCGCGTTCACGAAGCCCTGGAAACCACTCGCCGGACGCTTCGGATCCGCAAAAGCGACATCCTCGCCCGGGTTCATCACGTTGATCTGGCCTGGTCCCATCAGGTACTCGTTCGGATCGTACTGTTCACGTGGCTCGTCGTCCGTCGGCAGTGCCTCGTTGAACGGATTCTCAGAGGCATCCTCCGTCGTCTTGATGAACGCTGTGAAGAACGATTCGACCAGGGCAGACATCAGCTCGCTGTTTGTGTATCTCTTCAACTGCTGCAGCTGCTCGATCACCGGCGCCAACATCGTGACGCCACGGTACTGATCCGGCCGTTCTGAGTTCATCACATGGATGATGTTCGGAAGGCCGGTCCTTGCGCCGTATGCCTCGACCCGCTGCCAGTGCGTGATGTCTGTCGTCGCCTGGAACGGATAAGTGTTCCGGACGTAGTAGGCGACCACCCGGCCGGAGGCATCCACCTCTACGCCGTCGTGGATCCGGTTCCCGTTCTCGGCGGTTCCTTCGGTGTACATGAGCGCCTGAGACACCGCAGCACCCGGCGTTCCGATCCGGTCCGCCTCGATCAGGTGGATCCGCAGTCCGTAGGGCTGCATCGGTGTCGTCTTCTCGAAGGTAAGCGTCGCGAAGACGTCACCGGAAGACAGCCACGAGAGGAGTGCCAGCTGCTGCAGGCCGTAGAAGTTATTGATTCCCGTAGCGTCGCAGCTGTCTTTTGTATCTGCCCACAGTGCGAACTCGGCCTTGACGTTTTTCTCCCAGGCCTCCGCGTCTTCCGGAGAAATGCCAAGCACTTCCTCGTTGATCTTCGGGTTCAGTCGGAGACCGGTGCCGACCACGTTGGTCCGGTTCGTCTTGATCGCGCTGGTCGCAATCGGTGCGCCCATATAGAGGATCCGCGCCCGCTGCCGGAGTGTCCGGTTATTAAAATCAATATCTTCGATCGGGCTGCCTGAGTCCGCCTTGAAACCTTTGAGCGCCCGCTTGTGTGTGCTCGCGCCTTCCGAACTGTAGCCGCGGTCGATCACGCGCCCGAGCTTCTTGGAGGACAGCGCAGTCTTGTTCTTTTTCTTCTTTTTCTTCGACATGCGCCCCTCCTCAGATGTCCCTCGGCGTCACGCCGAAAGCCTTGCGCGGCTTCCTGCCGTCTTCCAACACTCCGACCTCGGCCTCGAGCTTCTTGATCATGGTCTCGATCGTCCCGAGATTCGCCCTCGTGAGCGTCCGGGATCCGATTTGATAACTCTGTGCGCCGGAGAGGATCGCCTCCTCGGCTGCATAGTACAGTTCGAGGCGGGCCTTTTTTCGCTCAATAGTTGTCAAAATAGTCCCTCCTTTTCTGCTGTTTCTTTATGATTTTTCTGCGAGTCGGGCGAGGTGCTTCGGTTTCCGTGCCCTCGTTCCGGAGCTCGTTTTCAATCCTGTCAAAATTCGGGTTCAGCAGCTGCTCGGCAGCGTTCGCATAGTTCCGGCAGTCGAGCGGCTCGTTTCTCTGATGTCCCGGGATCTTCTCCCAGGTCCACCGCGTGCCCTTCAGCGTCAGCTTCTCGGAAAGCAGACCGTTGAAAAAGGCACCGTCGTAGGACCGGCCCGCGTTATCCGGAAAATGACAATATCCCGGACCGGGATCGCCGATCTTCAGTGCCTTCATGATCCGCTCCTTGCCGGCATCGACGCCGATCGTGTAGAGCCACGCCTTGCCGACGGCCCTGCCTTCCCTCACGATATCGACTTTCGTCGGCGCTTTCGTGAACGGAATGCCCTCACCGCCTTTTCCTTTGATCGCGAACACGCGCTTGTTCAGTCGTCTCGCGCACTGCTCATAGACGTCCTGTGTGTAATGGCCGCCGGAGTCCACAAAGGTGACGGAGATCCGGAGGCTCTTGCCATTTGCAAAAGTCCAGTCCTTGTCGATCAGGCGGTCGAGCCTCGTCCACACGGACTGCTTTCCCGGCAGATCCGGGACACCGGGCGATCCCATGATCACGCCTTTCTGAACGCCCCAGGTCTCATTGAATCGGCCATAGCCGACCACCTCATACTCCAGCCGGTTATCCTGTGTATCGACACCCATCGTAAGCGCCAAGACGCCGTCGGGGAGTTCAGCACCGTAGTGCTCACGGCGCTCCAGCATCTCGTCATTGGTGGCCAGATCGCCACGGTCCTCCCACAGTTTGCCGAGCAGGGTATTAAATACTGTCTGCAGCTTCTGCGGATCGCCGTTCCCAGACGCCTCCAGGAAGCGCAGGATAATGTGCTCCCAGCTCATCCAGGGAGATGAGAAGGCGTTGATCCAGAATGACCGGACGCCGTTCTGATAAGCATCCGGATTCTCAGCCACCCACTCATGCGGCGCGTGCTTAATCGTCTGCTCGTCGGAGATGCACCCGCACTCAGGGCAACAAAAAACGACGTCGTGCACTCTGTATTGCACGTCGCCGCCTGTCTCTACCTGAATTTTCTCATGCTTGAATCGTATATTGTCAAACTCCACAAAGACCCATTCACCGCAGTGCGGGCACTGGACGCACCAGTATTCCCGCGTGCCGGTGTCGAAGGCCTTCGCGATCCGCGACCGGCCCTTGACGGTCGGAGTGGAGACCATGACCATCTTGCGATTGTAGAATGTTGCGGTCCGGGCTTCCAGCAGGGACCACGGATCGCCCTCACCGCCGGCATCAGTCGCCCAGCGGTCAATCTCATCGCCGAATACATACCGTGCAGGAACAGACGCAAGGTTCGCCGGGCTGCTGGATCCGGTTAGCGTCAGCATGCCGCCGGGGTATTTCTTCTTCAGAATTGCGTTGGATGCCTTCCTGCCGGCAGCGGATCCGGAAACCTTCTTCCGGAGAGGCTTTGTGTCCCGGATCATCGGCGCGATCCGTCGCTTTGAGAAGTCCTCAGCGTTTTCAGCGGTCGGCGTGACCCACATCGCGGGCCCCGGATCGATGTCGATCTCATAACCCAGCATGTTGAGCTCCATCTCGGTCTTGCCGACCTGAGAAGATGCCACGACGACGATCGTGTGCACCTTTGGATCCGTGAAGGCATCCATCGGCTCCTCAAGATAGGGCGTCCTGGATGTCCTCCAGCGCCCAGGCTCCGCCGAGTTCTCCGGAGAGAGCTGACGATATTTGTCAGACCATTCCATCACGGAGAGATCTTCCGGAGCTTTGAAGCTTGCGACGGCCTTTTTGACGGTACGATTAAGAGATGCAAGGGCCTGCTGCCGGAGCTGATCAGCCTTCTGGGCTGTCTTCTTCGTCCTCTTCGTCTTCTTCTGCTGTGTCAAGATTAGACCACCCTTGCCTCTCTCTGATTCTCTGCTTGTATACCTCCGGATCGTACTTGTATCTCGCCAGCGTGTCGAGGATCTGCGAGACCTCTGTCTTGATCATCTTGCTGCATTCCGTTGGCGAACTCTCGGCCGCAATGTCCTTGGACAGTCGTCCCGGGAGTGCCAGGAGAGCGGACCGGATCTCAAGTGCCAGGTCGGTCATGACCGCCTCGACATCTTCCGCCGAGTGAAGCATGCCCTGCAGCTCATCGCGCTTCATGCGTTCGATGTCTGCCTTGGCTTCCTTCCAGTCGGCATCTGCTTTTGTTTTTCTCTGCTCATCGGTTCCGGCAGCCGAGCTCTTCGAGTTCTTCAAAAATTCGATATACGTCCGGACCGACTCCTTCAGCGGAAAATATTTGTTTTTCCCGACCAGAACGGAGTCCAGTGAACCCTCGTCTTCCATCTGCCGGACACGTTCCGGAGACAGACCGAGCAGAGTCGCGAGGCCCCTGGTCGAGATCAGGTTGTTTTTGGCGACGTTGATCGTCGGATCCTTCTCTGGCATAGGCCTCCTCCTAACAAAATGCCCGAAAACAGGCTCAAAAAATAGGGATCGTTTGGGCTCGCGCGATCCGCGGCGCTTTCTTTCCGCGTCACAGTACCTTGAATTGAGCGTGACGCGGACACAATAGCAATGTTATTTCTGCTTTTTCAGAAAATTCCACTCTTTTGCTTCGGGCATAATAAAAGCGCCGACCACTTGCGCGATCGACGCTGACTATGCGATTGCGGGAGTTACCTCCCGCCTCAGCGGGATCAGGAGCTCTGTCCCTCATCCCAGACCTGACTACTATCACTATATCACATTGCTATTCCCGAAACTTCCATATTTTTCCATCAGTTTAATATCTTTGTTCACGTCTTCAAACTCGAGCAGGGCATCGCCGTGATAGTTGAGCGTGGTCTTGTAGCTGTAGCCCATGCCGACCGCGATCTCCTCGAAGCTCTCGCCCCTGATGTACCTGCGCGTCAGCAGATCCATGAGCGCCGGGCTCCTCATCCTGTTGAGGCGGTTGATGATATCGTCGCCCATGTCTGTGAGCCTTGTGATATCCCTTGCGATGCTGTTGCTTTTCTCCTCGATTTTTATCATGCCGTCGAGCATCGGGTCTCTGGACGGAGAGCTCTGCACTCTGTCCTTGTCATACCTGATTGCCTTCAGACTTGTCATCGAGTCCTGCAGCTCTATGAGCTGATCTTTTTTGCTGCGAATACAGGACTTCAGTTTTCCGTACTCGCTTAAAAATTCCTTGCCTGTCATTTTCTGGCCCTCCAAAAAATAGCCCCTCCGGAAAAAGTGCCTTTTGTTGAAAAGTGCCTCGTGTTTTTTCCGGTCATGTTTTTCTTCTCTCATCCAGCAGGTGCATCAGTTCCGCCTGCCCGGTGTTCTTTTTCTGCAGTGCTTCCATCACCTGCTCGTCCACCGTGCCCGTCGCGATCAGATGATGGACGATCACAGGGCGTCGCTGCCCTTGACGGTAAAGGCGTGCGACCGCTTGCTGGTACTGGTCCAAGGACCAAGGTAACGTAATCCACGCAATAATGTGCCCGCCGTCCTGCAGGTTCAGCCCGTAGCCCACGCTTGCAGGATGTGCAATGAGCACCCGGATTTTTCCCTCATTCCAGTCTCTGATGTCGTCCTCCGTCTTCAGCTCTCTGGGCTCGTATTTCTCGAAGGCCTTCAGGATCCTCGACCGTTCATGCCGGTAGCCATAAAAGACGAGCACCGGCTCATCGCTCGTCTCAATAATTTCCTCGAGCGCCCTGATTTTTTCCCGGTGAAACTCGACCACGCCACCGTCATCGTCATAAATCGCGCCGCCGGACAGCTGCAGGAGCTTTCCCATGACTGCCGCGGCATTGGCCGCCGATACCTCAGTCTCATTGTCAAGCTCCAGGAGATGCTCCTTTTCGAGCTTTTTGTATACCTTCTTCTCCTCGTCGGTGAGCGTCACCGGGACGATCCTATCAATCCGGGCTGGGAGCTGGAGATAATCTTTCGATAGCATCGACACCGTGATGTCTTTGATCTTTTCCGGGATAGCTCTGTCAGCGCCTGGGACCGGGATCCAGTTATAAACGACGTAGCCGTTGGATCTTCCTGGGCGGAAGTATTTCCGACGGTACGCGCCGATCGTTTTCTCCAGCCGTTCGCCTCCGTCGAGGAGATAGACCTCCGCCCAGAGATCCATGAGCCCGTTCGGATTCGGTGTGCCGGTGAGGCCTACGATCCGCCGGAACATCGGCCGGATCCGTTTCAGTGCTCGGAAGCGTTCCGACTTCGAGCTCTTGAAGGAGCTCAGCTCGTCGATCACCAGCATGTCCCACTTCCAGGAGGATCGGTAGTTCCGCACAAGCCAAGCCACATTTTCACGGTTGATCACATAGATATCGGCCTCCGCGGCGACAGCTTCCCGCCGCTGCTTCGCGGATCCGAGGATCTTCGAGACCCGGAGATCCTTCAGGTGGTCCCATTTTTCGCATTCCCGGCTCCACGTATCTCTGGCGACCATGAGAGGCGCAACAACAAGGACGCGCGTCACTGCCAGTTCGTCGTAGATCAGGCGCTTTGCCGCAGTGAGCGTGATGACCGACTTGCTCAGCCGAGGCCCATCTCCAAAAACAGACCGACTGACGGGAGCGTCATGATCTTATCGATTGCTCTTTTCTGATAATCGTATGGGATGAACTTCATTCGGGCATCACCTCCTTCCTGATCTCTTGAACAAATTGATCGACCTCGTCGGCTCCGTAGATCACCCGGACGTCCTGCCCGTGCCTTTTCAGCTTCCGGATCTGAGATTTCTGCTCACCCCGCAGCCTTCCGATCTCCGTCTTCAGTTCGACAAAGATCACACTGCCTTCCGGAGTGATGACGATCCGATCCGGCACCCCGTCGTTTCCCGGGCTCACGAATTTGTAAACGAGGCATCCTGATTTTTTGAGCCTTTTGACAAAGGACTGTTCGACGGATGCCTCCCGTCTAATTGATTTCATTGATAACCTCCCGCAGTGCTGTGACAAGTGTGACAAGTCTCACGCGCGTATTAGAGCATTTAATTTAATATACCTGCTACCACTTTTTTCTTGTTGCAGGTGGTTTTATTTTGAATATGTTTATATATATAAAATCTTGTCACTTGTCACAAAAACAACAAGAAATGCAGTAAAATCAAGGCTTCCCGGCTGTGACAAGCTCTGTGACAAGCTCCGGAGCTTGTCACACTTGTCACAACGTTTTTGTGACAAGCTCCGGAGCTTGTCACGCTTGTCACAGGGCTTGTCACAGAGCTTGTCACACGTTAATCGGTCGTTTTGAACTTGATTCCGACCGTTTCATAGACAAAATCCTGATAGTCACTGAGCGACATTGAGCTCTCATCCAGCTCCGCATACTCGTCAATGATCGCTTCGCAGAGGTCGCCCAGACGCTTGCGTCCCCAGCCGTATTTTCTGCGGACTGCCCGGATGACCAGGGAGAGGAGGAGCGCCATCGCCTCTGCGGAAGCGTCGGCCTGCGCCTGCTGCCGGATCAAGTCGATGTCGCTCTGCTTCATCATGCGCACCGGATCCTTGCCTTTGATCCCTGCCGCGTGTCTCTGCTGCCTGTTCATGCTTAGTCCTCCTCTTCACACATCCCATTCATGCGGTTCTGTCCAGGTATCAGAAAAATAACATCTTGTTTCACCTGTAAGCTTATTTTCAATATAGGCGGGACAAGCGCAGCAACTTTCGTCAGAACAATAAAACGCTGCACATGCTTCGCTCATTTTCTTCGCCGCTTCTCTCAGCTCTTGTTCCTGTTCTTCCTGAAATTTATCGATCATAATCATTTCTCCTTTTCTTTTTCTGGACTCGGGTTTTCAAAAACGAGCACCTGCTTATTTCTACCAAGCCATACCTTTATGAAGCTCATGATGTCGCCTATGGTTACGTGGCTCAGCGTGGCACTGTTTTCCTGTACTTAGCACCGCATAGCTGCCCTCCTTAGCAGAACGGGATGTCCTCATTATCTTCGTTGTTTCCTGGGTTTTCTTCGTTGACGTCTTCCGGCGTTCTTGTTCCGAATTTATCCGGATCCAGTCCGCAGTCGTCGCAGGCTTCCAGCGCGCTCGTGTAGCCACCCCAGAGTGTGCGCCCCGAGATCAAGTGCATGAACAGCGTGACATTTTTCATATACGGCACAAAGAGCTTTTTGTCATGCGGACAGTCACAGTCGTCTTTGATATCGTTGAGAACGCCGAGGCCGTCACCGTAATCGGTGCCGTTCTTTCCGAGGAAGTCCTCAGCACAGTCGAGCAGCCCGACCGCATAATTCTGTACTCGGATCATAGTCTCGCGGATTGCTTCGCGTGTCATGCCGAAGCGTCGGATATACTTTTTGTCGAGATCATCGATTTCAATTTCGGATGAGTTCTCAGTCACGGTTGGCTGATCATCGATAAGCATGTGTAAGCCTATGAGCTGGTTTTCAGTGAAATCAGCGGAACCGGCAAAGCCGTCAATGGCGTTTAACTCATGTTTCAAACGATCGGCGTCAATCAATCTACTCATTTATGATTCTCCTTTCTTAGCTTCGCTCAGCAGCATATCTACTACGGCGTGCTTAAAGTCTTCTGTCAGCTCCAGCTTCCAGAGATGCACATATCCGCAACAGTCGCATTGCTGCAGCGTTTTCCCGAATTCAATCAATTCTTCTTCCTTATACGGTCCGGTTCTATTTCTTTTCCCGCAGTGCGGACACGTCCACGTTTTCGGCATGCCCTTGTTTACCAGCTTGGTAATATCTATCTCGGCCATTGTTCTCCTTCACAGCTTATTCAGCGGACAGTTCGCGCAATGCTTTTCCAGCATCTGGTCATAGCCCTCTTTGGTCACACCGTCGGCATATTTGCAATAGCTGTCACAGATCTGAGTCTTTACGCCGTCGATGATCTTAGACACGGTTTTCACCGGATCAGGCTTGCAGACTGTACTCGAGTGATCAATCGGGAAACCTTCCTCCGGATCCACCTGGCCCAGGATGAGGTCTTTGCTGTTAATGCAGCCGATCTGTGTTCCGCTGCCCGAGTTGGTCATGCTGATGTGGACCATGCGAGTCTCTTCTGTGTATTCCTTTTTCATTCCAGTGCACCCTCTTTCTCAGCGTCTTGCTTCGCGTACCAGTCATAGCACGCGCCGTTAGATCGGCAAGTGTCGCTTGCCTCATCGTAGTCCGTGCAGCCTATGCACGGATTGCCCAGTTCGCAGTGCTGGCAGTCACGGGCTCCGTATTCTTCACACCGATCGCAGATACTCATTTGTCGTCACCTTCTTCCGGCGGATCCTCCGGATATCCGTAGCGCTCGCCGAGGATCTGGAGCGCGATGTCCAGCGCTTTCTTCTCGTTCATGTATTCCTGCATGAACCAGGCATAAGCTGCGAGGTCCATGTCTCTGTTCCCCTTGAGGCACCTTTCCGCGAGCTTCAGGCAGTTGGCCTGACTCTTTTCGCACGCATCGCTCAGCTCGCCGAGCGTGATCGTGTCGTTTCGGTGCTCTGTGATCCACTCCGGGATCGGTTTACCAAAATATATCGCCATTGTTTCCTCCTTATCGTCTGACAAAAACTCTTTGCAGCCCATAGTCTGAGATCCGCCGGCGCCGGCCTGTGCGTTCCCAGCCGAGCCGCATCAGCATGGCCGCAATGTCGTAGGAGTCGCGGCGCGTGATCCTCGTGATCGGGCTCCGGAAGCACTCACACCAGATTTCGATGACGGAGATCTGTGTCCGTTCTTCCGTCGCGTCATCCTGCGCCGGCAGCGCCATGAGTGCATCCTCGCCGCCGTCCAGCCACGCGATCCTTGCCTCGTGGCCCATGTTTTCCCAGTCTTTCGGTACCTTTTTTGTGAGAAAATCGTCCACAAGGCCCTCGCGTTCATCGCTTTCGAGCGCTTCGACCTGTTTTTCCTGGGCGATCTTCTCAGCGGCAGGAGAGAGCAGGAGCGACCGCTCGTGCTTTTCCTTGTACAGATAAAATATCTCGGCCCATATCTGGCCACGGTCTTCTTCGGTAAGATCCCACGGCTTTTTTTCTCCCTTGCCTGTGATCTCGACTGGCCAGAAGCGGCGGTTTCCGGAAATATCCTTGAGATAGCCGTCCACGTTGTTGACCGTTCCGAAGATCACGCACTGTCTCGGATGCACACCGATGTGCCGACCATAAGCTGATCTGTAAATATCTTCCTGTCGGGAAATAAATGCCTTAATCGACTCCACGTCCATCTTTCTCATGCCTTTAAGCTCGCCGATCTCCATGATCCAGTAGCCCTGCAGCTTCTCAGCTGCCGTCTTGTCCTTCATGTCGTCAAAGGTCAGGTTATCCGAAAACCATTCGCCGGCGAGCTTGCTGATCAGCGTGGATTTTCCGGTTCCCGGCGGTCCGGAGATCACGAGCATATTGTCAAACTTGCATCCGGGCTCATAGATTCTCCGGACCGCTGCCAGGAGGATCTTTTCCGTTGCCTCTCTCGTGTATACGTTGTCCTCGGCTCCCAGATAGTCGATCAGGAGAGTCTCAGCTCGTGGCTGACCATCCCATGCGGGGAGCGCCTCGAGATACTGCTTGATCGGATGATATCGGCCGGCGTTCGCTTTGAGCCCCAGCTGGTCGAGCACGTACTGGCGGGCAAATTCGACCTGATAGGTCTGCGCGATGTACGTGTACAGCTGTGAGTCATCGAGATCGCGCCACGGTCCCGGCTCCCTGTCCCACGGCACCGGGATGTTCGGATCGATCTTGATATCATCGGCCAGGAGATCATGCTTGATCCCCTGCAGCGCCGGATCCTCACGGAAGATCAGGCTGCAGTTATCAACCGATTTCACGACGACACCGGCGCGGCCTTTGGCCAGCATCTTCCAGATCTTCTCGTGGATCTTTTCCTTCTCGGCTTTCGTGTCATCGTCATCGTCGTCGAAGTCTGCTGCCGTGACGCTTTTGTGCTCCTGGTAGTAGACGCCACTGGTCTTGTCGTCATTGAAGGCGAATTCCTCCATCTTCTTGTAGCTTGGACGCTTTGTCGGCGAGATGTCGCTGCGGACGCTGTCGTCCTCGCTGCCGAAGAGGTGGATCCGGACCAGATCCCAGGCGTTGCACTCCTGGCCGCCCGCCGGATCCGTGCCGTGGTTGCTGAAGGCGAACTTGCCATCGTCATAAATGACAAGGCCTGCGGTCGTGGATCCGGGAATATATGTGTACCTGTCCTCGTGATCCGTCGGCGCGTAGATGTCGCTGAGGAATGCGTCGATTGCTTCCGGAACGGTATATGCCCGGCAGAAGGCGCCGACGATTCCCGACTTTGCGGTCGGATCGGCCTGCTTGTCTGCGATCTTGTGATGCTTTTCGACTTCCAGCTTTGACGTCGGCCAGAGCGAGGCGTCGTGCCAGCTGCCACCGGGGTATCTTTTCAGGATGTCATCCGGATCCAGGAACGGCGCGTCCACATAATCGAAAAAGTACGGCGCGTCCTCGGCGTGGGATGGCCAGTACATCAGCCTTGACGGCTGGAATGTACTCGGATCCATGTAGTCCATGCCGATGTCCGATGCCAGCATCCTCGCGACGGCCTCGTACTCGTCCGGACTCACGGATCGTGAGAGCGGGATGAGAAGTCTCAGCCTCGGCTTCTCCGGCTGATGCTTGTGTGTCGAATAGCAGGCAGAGGCGTAGGCTCCATCGAGCTTGATGTCAGAGTAGAAGTCCACCGGAGCAAAGTCCAGATCGAAGGACAGAATCGATCTGTCCTTGACGGTCTTGGCCGACCGCTTTCCGCCTTCCAGCGTACCTCCGACGAATCCACCGACATCCTTTGTGTTGTCCTGCTCGTCCTTGCTCATCTTCATGTACTCGGCAAAAGTTTCCGGAGTTGTGGCTGGACGCGAGAGTCTTCCAAGCAGGGAGGACCACGCGAGCTGCTTGTTTTTCCATTTTTTGTCATAGCGGCTTCTGCCAGTCGCGATCCAGAGCTTGTCGTCGTGCTCAATCTGTATCGATGACGGCATCTCGATCACTTTATTCTCGGCCTGCTGCATAGCGGTCCTCCTTTCTAAGAAATTGGTTTACTGGTCATCGTTATGTCTCCATGGAAAACAATTAGAAAATTCGCAGTCTCTCAGATCCGCAAGATTTTCATCTGTCTGCAGGAGATTGAGCTGCTGCTTTACGTCAAAGAGTCCGGCGCCGCCTTTTTTTATGAAACATCCGCAGGCGTTGAGCTTGAAACGAAACAGAAACTCGTTAAGCTCCTGATCGTTCATGCCGCGGATCCGGTCCGCGACTGTGATCTTTTCCGGTATTACTTCGATCATGCTTTTTCCTCCTTTTCTGGCCGGCAGCGGTCAGGACCTTGGCGATCAGAAGCCCGGTCTCTGTCAGCTCCGGCTCTTCGTATCTCAGATGCTGCTGGTTGAGCCTGGCATTCTCCGCACGGGAGATCAGCATCAGGTTGTCAATGTCACAGTTCTCTGTGTTCCCGTCCTTGAAGGTCACGCACATGCCTTCCGGGATCGGGCCGTTGTATTTTTCCCAGGTGGCCCGGTGGATGTATTCCCACTCATGAGGCTCACCAATCTTCCTGGCCATGTAGCCGTCGGTCGTCTTCACGACAGTCCCGACCGGCAGATGGTTATGCGGGACGTTGCCCTTACGGAAACACGTTTTCCGGCAGCGTTCCTGCGCATCCTTCGGCATGAACTCATCCCAGGTCTTGCCTTTATTCTCTGGGACGTTGCCCTTCGGATAGGCACCGGTCAGACCGCTCGAGAGCTTGCGGTTTTTCTTGTAGGCCTTCATTTTGCGGAAGGTCATGACAGGCCCGAACTTATCGCAGACCATCTCGTAGAGTTCCCGGTTTCCCCGTCCTTTGCAGTTGTCCCGGATGAATGCCTGCAGCTCTTCGCTGTACTTTGACGGATGGCCGTCGAAGTGGCGGCCGCAGGGCACGTGATGGTTACTGGACCATGCGTTCACCTGCATCGCCGTCATCGGTGTATCTGGCCACCGCTCCGTGAAGGCTTTGGCCGTGTCGGCGTGATGATGCCCGGGGATATATGATGCGAGCCACGCTTTCTGCTCTTCTGTGTATCGTCTACTCATCCAGGATCTCCTCCAGGAGCGGAGTAGATGCCGCGCCGCCATCGTACTCGGCTTTGAGACGTGCGGCATTGAGTGCCAGGTGTCCGTTGCTGATGACCTGAGCGCTGATCTTGCCGATCGCCTCCGCACGTTTGAGCTCCTTGTCGAGCTGCTCGTCGGTCATATCCTCATCGGACAGCCGCTCAAGCTCGGCAAAAAGGTGATTGTTAAGATCTGTCAGTTTGTTCTTCATAGTTGCCTCCTATCAGGCGAAGAGATTACCCAGCATAGCACGCTTGATCCGCTGCCATTTTTCTAAGGCGTCGTTTTCTTCGTCGATCCATTGATTTATCCGGTTCATGCGATGAACTACAATGTTCTGAGCCTCTGCCTCAGTGTGGTATTCGATTTCCATCAGCCCTACGACATCGGCCTGCAGGTTAATCGTCGTCAGATACTTCGAGACAAATTGTGGCAGCGCTCTTTCCAGTACCAGATGGAAATAAAAGGGATTGATCGGTATTACTGGGATAATTACTGCATTTCTCGTCTCGATTAGGCCGTCCCTGTCGATTATTCCGACCCTGCCTTTTGTTGCTGAGAGCTCGATCCAGTTTGTGCCCTTCGGATAGATCTGTTCCGATGTTGCTCGGCTGATCTTTGCTATCTCCTTCAGTCTGCACTTCCGTGTCTTTGATAGATCCATAAACGTCCTCCTTGAAATAGTCCATAGCCGTGCGCAGATCCTTGGCCGCTGCTTCGGTTGTTCCTGTCATTCCGATCATTGTCTTGTACAGGTCTTCTTTAGTTTTTTGAATTTTCTGATCGATTTTCCGGATATCCTTAAACAGCTCGCCGAGATCTTCAACAGGTTCTGGGACGTATGTCGAGACGTATCGGGGAATATTCAGATTGTAGTCGTTGTCGCGGATCTCTGCGAGAGTAGCAACATGCGCATACCGGTCGACATCGCTCCGGAGCTTGACAGCAGCCACAATTTTGTCGATCTGCTCGCTTGTAAGAATGTTTTGTTTTCCGTGTTTTTCAAATTCAGCCGAAGCGTCTATAAAAAGAACATTGTCCTGGCTTCGGTTTTTCCGAAGAATCATAATAAATACCGGAATACCGGTATTGAGAAACATCTTGTCCGGAAGTCCTATGATCGCGTCGATCAAATTAGCCTGCAGCAGTGTTTTTCGGATTGATTCCTCTCGATTTCCTCGGAATAAAACGCCGTGTGGTAAAATAAACACCGCGATCCCGTCATCGGTCAGCCTATAAATTGCATCTTCTACAAATAAATAATCGGAAAAGCCGTTTGGCGTAATTCCGTAGCAGAATCGTTCGTCGTGCTCGTATTTTTTAGCGTTCGGTATTTTCAATGAATACGGCGGGTTGCTGATGATTTTGTCGTATTTTCTTGAGTCCTTCGCGGGATCAGTTTCTGTGATACTGCTATATTTATCGCCTTTTTTTAGCTCCCAGAGCCGTGAAGTCTCGCTGGTTATTGTGTCGCGGTTTGCTACGGTGCCTGATATTCCGCGAATGGCCAGATTGAAGAGCAAAACAGGCAGCGCACGCTGGCTGATTTCTTCGCATCGGTGGTACCCGGTCCAGTTCGATGAAACCGTCAGCGCTCCGGTTCCGGAGCACAGATCCAGAGTGTTCTCAGAATTGCCGGCCAGTTTATTGACCAGCTCGCACACCGGATCCGGCGTGTAATCCTGCTTCATTGCGTCGCGGTTTGACTGGTTTTCTTGAAAATAATCTCGGAAGTAGTCTGTCGCTGGATCCTCATTTTTGAAGAGATCAAAGAAGGCCTCCGCGTCAGGTCCGGTGATCTTTTTCATCAGCGCGTCGGGCATCTGGTAGGATTCCTGGATGTCGAGCGCCGCGTTTATTTGTTGTGCTGTCATTCTTTGTATGAGACTCCTTGTGTTTCTCCGACTGTCGGTGCTTTCGCCGCTCTTCCTTCTTGACGTGGGAGATGGCAGCACCGGCAGTCGGATCATAATAGCTTTCCTTATTGAAATAATCTGATCCCATCAGGTCTCCTCTACGACCACCATAAGACGACGCCGGTACTCATGCACCGGAATACCGAGCGCATAAGCTGCTCCGAGCTCCATTGTTACGCCACGAGATTTCTGCCACCCTGGCAGCAGGACGATCAGATCCGACGCTTTCACGAGATCAAGGCACTGTACCATGATCTCGTCCCAGGTGAGGCCGGTGCCCTCGAACATTGCCCGCGGATTGATGACGTACTTGTAGCCCGCCGCGTGGAGCTCCTGCTCCGCACGGTCGAACTGTGTTGCTGATATGGCGTCCGGGATCCCTGTGATCGGTCCGGAGATATAAACTCGCTTAGTTCGTTTCATCGATGCCTCCTACTTCCTGTCGTCGTGCATCTTCATGATCAGATACGTGAGAAACACGAACATGATGATTGAAGTCAGTGCATTTGCGATCACGTTGAGGATCATTGCTATGTTGTACAGAATCATGAGCGGCCTCCTTTCGTGTTAAGTATCTGGACCATGTCGCTGACGATCTGCATGACCTCAATCTGCTCGTCTTTTTCTGCGACGGTGTTTATGAGCGTAGCCGCAAGCAAAAGCATACCCGAGGGATTTCCGTCTCCGGTTACTTCGGCACTGCCGTTTCCGATGTGAGCCGTCACGTCCAGTTTTGAGTTTAAAAGCAATTCGACAATCTTTTTATTCATATTGATCTCCTTAATCTTTCTGATAATAGTCACAGGCATAGGTCCCGCCTTTGAGCGGGAGGCCAGGCGCCCAGCTGATCGGCGTGGCCATGAGGTCGTCGATCTTTTGAAAAGCCTCTTCATCGGCTCGCGGCACGTCGATGATCATCTCGTCATGAACGTGGGCGACAACGTGGTAGCCCATCTCCTCGACCCGGATCATCTTCTCAGCGAGGCAGTCCCTCGCGGTTGCCTGGACGATGTTCTCTGTCAGTTTTCCGCCGTAAGTACGGATCGGGCCCCACGAGTGCGTGGTATCTGTGCCCCAGTATTCGATCTCTTTGCCGTAGGTTCCGTCCTGGAGCGCCGGCCATGGATATGCGATCGCACGGCCGCTTGGAAGAGTCACGAACATGAAGCGTCGGCCGTCGATCTTATCCATTGAGAAGCGGATCCCGATCGGCTTGCCGTCGAGCTTCCTTTTGTGGTAGCGTCCGTCCTCGCCGAGCACATCGATGCAGGCCATTGTTTCCCTGCCTGACTCAATGGTTGTCTGTGCACACCGCTCGAAGAGCTTCCAGAGCCTTGTGATCCTCGGAGACCGTGACCGCCATTTGCTGACGATGTCCGGCATGTCTTCCTCCGGAATCGTGTGCGTCGTGTCCATTGTTTTCATCGCGCCGACGCCTCCGCCGTAGCCGAGCGCCAGCTCTGCGACCTTGCCGCGCTGCCTGAGATGTCCGTTGATGCCGTGCTTGACGACGGGCACACCGAACATCTGCGAGGCAGATGCGCAGTAGATGTCGCCGCCGGTCCGGAAAGTATCGAGCCGCCATTCCTCGCCTGCGATCCATGCGATCACACGCGCCTCAATGGCCGAGAAGTCTGTCACAATGAAGTGACATCCGTCTGATGGTATGAAGGCCGTCCTGACGAGCTCAGAGAAGACCTGCGCGGGCTCTCCGTACATCATTTCCAGTGTCTCAAAGTCTTTGTCCGCAACGGTCTGCCTCGCGAGATCGAGATCCGGAATGTGGTTCTGCGGTAAATTCTGCAGCTGGACGATTCGTCCGGCCCAGCGTCCGGTCCTGTTCGCCCCATAAAACTGAAGCATCCCACGGACCCGGCCGTCCTTGCAGACTGACGCGAGCATTGTCTGGTATTTCTTCGTGCTGCTTTTGCCGAGTGCCTGCCGGAGCTGCAGCATCCGCCGCACCTTCGGCGAGTAGATACTCTCGTGTCCGGGTTTCAGTGCCTCAGCGACCGCTGCCTTGCTCATGTCCGAGGAGAGTCCGGGAGCGCCCTGAGCTGCGAACCATGTCTTGAGCTGTGCGACGCTGTTAGGATTCTGCAGCCCTGTGATCTCCCTGGCCTCTGCCATGCAGTGCTCCACTCGGGTCTTGTCATAGTCAACGATTCTCTGGACAAAAGGAACGTCGATCCGGATCCCGCGGTCGCTGATGTTCTGATCCACGGACCAGAGCTTCTGTTCTCTAGGGATCGGCCGGAACCGTCTGAGCCGCTCAAGGATCGCCTGCTCGGTGACAACATCCTGCTTGTTGTAGACGCAGAACAGCTTCCACCGATCGGGGTCATCCTTTGGCATATTCCGGCTGCGTCCGCCGTTCGATTTCGTCGGTGTTACATATTTGCAGAAATACTGAATGAGCGCCTTGCCTGTTTTCAGTTTCTTCTGATCCTCTGGGAGCCCGAGTGCCTCGCCCGCGTCTTTCAGAGATCGCGGGAGGCCGAGCGTTGAGGCCAGAACGGCGGTGCATCTCCATTCATCGGGATTGCACTCCGCGCCGTAGTAGCTCTTTAGGGTTGTGCGTTCAAAGTTTGCGTTGTAGGCCGTTTTGATGATCGTCGGATCGTTGAGAGCCTGGAGGAACTCGACCTCGTTTCCGTCGAGGATCTCCCCGTCCGCGCAGAGTTCTTTGAGCAGATCCGTCTTGCCGAACAGTTCCATCTGTTCGCCTTGTGCGGATAGATCGACGCCCAGGACTCCGGGCCGCTCAGCAAAGCGTCGCGGCATGAACTGTTTGACGGGGTCGTCCCCGATCTTGTATCCGATCAGCATGATCTCAAAGTCCGGGGCGTCCGTGTAAGCGTAGGCCCCGTTCTTAATGTCAGTTCCTGAAAAGGTCTCCACATCCACGCCCATCTCAGTCGAGATCGTCGTCAATGTCATCGTCCTCCTCATCGAAGTCGTCTGCTGTCACGTTGTTGCTGCCGCCGAGCGGATCTCCATCCTTGACCTTTTTGATTCCCTTCAGGACGACGCCGACACCGTTCTGAGAATTGTTGTAGGGATAGAAGGCAATGATTGCACGGACATAGCAGCCAGGATACAGATCGTCGGAGTCGACGACCTCGATGCCGTCCTCGTCGAAAAGCTTCGGCTTGCTGCTGGATCTCGCGCTGAAGTAGTAGTTGCCGTCGTAAGCTCCGGAACTATCAGTCGATTCATCTCCGTCATGGATCGGGAGCGTCAGCTTGCCCGGGATCTTGCCTCCCCACTTCGAGCTCTTGCCGGATTCTTTTGCCTTTTCGATGGCCTCGTTGAGTACCTTGAGGCTTTCCTTGTCATCTCCGGGGATGATCAGAGACGCGCTGTACTTGTCGCTGGCCTCATCCTTTTCAAAGAGATGCGGGTAGGAGAGTCTTACCAGACCGGTGATGACGTCTCCGTTTTTCTTAATCTTTGCTACCATAATTAGTCCTCCTTTGTATTGGCGGCCTTCAGTAAGGCCTGTTTAATGATTTCATAGGTTTTTTCAGTGAAGTCGAAACTGTGGCCGGGTCTTGTATCACCGTCCATGTCGATCCAGCCGTGCTGATATGCTTCCAGGATGACGAGCGCATCGTCTGCGGTTCCTTTTCCGGCATTGATATTTTTCGCTGCTACATCGATTTCAAATTCCATCGTCATCGTCAAAGTCCTCCGCTTTTACTGTTGAGACTATGGCTGGACGCTTGTCACTCTCAGGTGCCAGCGTCGGCGCTCCTTCGGGCTTGAATACCAGGCCCGGAACTTCGAGCAGTTCTTTGAATTCCTTCTTGCCGACGAGCTGTGTCATCTTGGTCAGTCCGAGGAGCTTCTTTTCGTAAATCAGCGCCGGATCATAGCCTGCCTTTTCCAGGACCGCCGCGACGATGTCCTCGTTCTTATACCTTCTCTTAGACGTTGACTCGACGACCTTCCAGCCGGTCACGGTCTCGCCTTCCTGCGCCATTGCGAGCGCCTCGTTCTCGAGGTCCTTTGCCCAGGTCGTGTACTCCCTGGCCGCTGCCAGCGCCTTGCCCATCTCGTTTCCGGAGAGGACAGCGTCATCGGCTTTCCTCTTCTTCAGCATTTCCTCGAATTCGTGCATCTTGGCCGCCCTGGCCTTGCAGGATCCGACGGCCGGGCAGAAGTGTGACTTGCACCACGGTCCGGGATTGTAGGTCAGCTTTTTTCCGAGCGCTTTTTTCGCAGCTGGCGCGATGGTTGCCTTGCCCCAGGAGCGAAGATCCTCGGCGGACAGCTCCTCGCTTGTCACGCTGTCGAGTCTTGGCTGATAGATGACCATCCGGACCTTGCTGAAGTCATAGCTGAGATCGAAGGCGGCCATCGTTCCGTAGGTGTACAGCCGGATCTGCGGATTGTTGATCGCACTGACCGGGACGCCCTTGCCGTATTTCAGGTCGATGACTTCGCAGATATCGGCGCCGATGATCACGACGTCCGACGTGCCGAAGCCGCCCGGGACAATGTCAGAAAAATCGACGTGTTGCTCAGTCATCAGCTCAGCAGCCGGATCCTTTGCGAGGATCGCCTGGTATTCTTCCATGACGTAATCGACATAAGGCGCGAGGATCTTCTTCATTCCGTCAAACGATCCTTCCATTTCCTTGTGCTCAGAATAGAAGGCGTTGACCTTGTCCCTCTCGGATCTGTACTCAGCCTCGCGGGCCGGATCCAGATGATCGGTAGGGCTGTTGGCGCTCAGGATCATGGTCTGCGCGAGCTCATGTGCGAGAGTTCCTTCGATCGCTGCCGGAGATGTCTTCTCCGGGAAGAGCTCCGCCATGTGGACGGAGCCTGGGCAGTTAAGCCAGAGCTCTGCGCCGCTCGCTGAGAGCTTTGCGTGTTTCGGCATTATGCAGCTCCTCCGATCTTCTTTGCTTCCGTGATGAACTCGACATACTTGTCCGGATCGAGGTTCGTGACATTGGCTGCGCCGAGCTTCTCGAGCAGGGCTTTCATCTCATCCCGGTGTCCGGCTTTGATGACGGCGTGCAGCACCTTTCTGACCTCAGTGATGTCCGGTGCGGCTTCCTGTTTCGGGGCTTCGGGCTTCTTCTCAGGCTCTGCCGGTGCGGCTTCTTCCGGCGGGTTCATATTTCCGGCCAGCGGATCCGCGGCGGGTTCCTTTTTCTTTGTCTTCTCAGCGGCCTTGACTGCATCAGATACGGCAGCGGCTGCTTCGAGCTTTTCCTTCTGGTCCGGAGTCTGTCTCACGTACTTCGTGCCATCCCTCTCGACGACTTCCGGAAGATCCGGATCTTCGAGCTTGGCGACAGTGTCTCCCTTCTTCACGTGGGAGAAATTTGCGAACTGTCCGCTGAATTCGGTCAGCGCTGCAAATTTCGGCAGGTCCTTGTAGAACTCTTCAATATTGTTAAATTCGAGAGTGATTTTCATGGTTTCCTCCTTGTGCTATACTGGTTAAGAGAGTGACGGCTCTCATGTGCTACTGGTCCCTCGATACGATCCTTTACGACGTGTCGAGGGATTCTTTTTGAATCCTCACGGTGTCCTCCTTTCAGTGCTGGTCGTCACCTGAGTCTTCCGGATCGTTCTCATCCGAGTAGTCCCTGGCGTGGTCTTTGGTCCCTGCGATGTGACAAAGCGACAGGCAGAAGATCATGATGCCGGCGCCCAGAAAAAGTCCCAGCAGGAACGCGAGCAGAATGCTTACCCACACGTGGCTCACCTCCCTCATTTTGCTGTGCTGTTTGATGTTTCTGCGATCTCACCCGCACAGGCTGCATAGCCTGCGAGATCGATGTAGCTGTCGAGTCCGGTCGGATCCGCTTTTGCCCTGACGATCTTTAAAAGCGCCATCATCATTGCCACGTCGATCGGAGAGACCTCCGTGTTCAGGTAAAAGCTCCACAGCGTCGCGATGTTTGCGAAGTTATTCTCCGGATTCCCATATTTATGATCACGGTCGCCGTTCACGCATTTCTTGGCGGCCTCTAAGATATTTTCTCTGGCTGTCATTGTTTCCTCCTATCAATCATCATCCTCAGCCCAGTCGGGATTGGCCTTGCAGAAGAGCCAGATCCAGAGCACGCTGATGGCCATGCCGATCAGGCAGATCCAGAAGCCGGTGCCCGTCGTCCCGTCGTCGCCGATCGCGGCGGCGAAGATCAGGAAGAGGCACACAGCAGCCTCGGTGATTCCGATCAGAATTTTGTTTCGCATTATCTCGCCTCCCTGAATGCTGGCGCGATGCCGGCGTCAACTTTGGCTCCGTTGAACATCGCGTCCTTAAATACATCCTCCCGAACGAACGGTATCTTGCCGGCGTATACGATCGCGCCGCGGGGATATCGTTCGGCGTGACTGCGGATCCAGTCCATTTTGCGGTCGACGGTCCGGACGCTGATGCCGTACTTTTCCGCGAGGAATCTCTTCCTTTTGTATTCCTTGTCCATCGTCACACCTCCTGCGAAATCATTTTGCTTTTAGTAATGTCTATAGCCTGTTGTAAGTACTCAATTTTTAATTCGTGGTACGACAGTTGCGCTTCAAGATAGGCGAGTCTTTTTTCAAGCAGAGACGTCGATTCTAGCTGCCTCCTTTTTGCGCTTTCCTTCTCACGGCACTCAGCCTCAGTATGGCCATACACGCTGTATTGGCGCCCATTGATTGAGAATCGACGCTCGAATTGTGTGATTGCTCCGTCTTTGGTTTTTCTTGCCCTGAATCCGGGACTTGGTTTTTCGGCTGGTTTTTCGGCTGGTTTTTCGGCTGGCTCTGCGTTGAACGCATCAATCAAATCTGTGTTAAGTTCTCGATCTGAGATAATGCAATTGGACTTTTTCTTGTACGGCCGTGCATACGGCTTAGCTATCTCACTTATAAAAGTGCCCTCTTTGCAGCGAAGCCTTTTTATAAGCCGGTAATAGATGCAAGCTGATATGCGACCGTTGTTAATGACTTTAGTTACGTAGCCAGGTTTGCAGTCGATTAGTCTCGAAAGGTCAGTTCTGCGCATGCCGCTTTGCTGAATTTTACGAGCTAGCATCTCGCCGTCGATGTTAAACATTTCTCTTGTGGCCATGTCTTCCCTCCTCAGTCGATCACCTTCATGATGTCCCGGAGCATTGCACTTCCGGAGTCCATCGTGACGTTTGTTCTTCTCAGCGTCCCGCCGTTCCAGTAAATCGTTGCAAATTCCAGACCCAGCTCCTCGTCGTTTTCATATTCGATGCGATCCAGATCGCTGTGGTTTCTGGTCAGCCTGAGCGTCGCCGCCAGGGCGTCACATATTGCTTGCTTGTCTTCCATGTTTCCCTCCTTTGTAGCCATTTAGGCTACTTCTGTGGCAAAAAAAATTGCTTCTTTTTCCTCTGCCGTAAGATCGAGCAGCTTGCAGATCCCCTCGATCTCGGACTGTCGGAATTCGCTTTCTCCGCGCTCCTTGTTAAGATAGCCCTGATAGGAGAGCCCGATGCACTGTGCGATGTAGGCTTTCTTATATCCGGACTTCTCAATGGCTTCACGAAGCAGCTTCGTGTTGGTCATGCCATGTCCTCCTTTCAATTTTGTGCCCGTCTTGTGTAGCCGTATTGGCTACAGTGACTATACTACGCTAGCGGGGCCACAATGTCAACAGAATTTTATAAAAAACTAAAAATTTGTTGAATACGTGGCTACAAAGTTCTATAATAAAAGGCACACGGGAGGGCTTAAAGGTATGACATTCGGAGAGCGCGTAAGAACAAAAAGAGAAGAACTTGGGATGACTCAGGAAGAGCTGGCTGGGAAACTCGGATATAAGTCCCGGGCGTCCATAAATAAAATAGAGCAGAATAAAAGGAACATGAAACAGTCGCAGATCGCGACGCTCGCCCAGGCATTGGAAACGACGCCCGGCTATCTGATGGGCTGGGAGGAAAGCACTCTCGCCGTACATAAGCGCCGGCACTTCACCGTTCCGGTATATGATCACGTGGCAGCGGGCATCCCGATCGACGCGATCGAGGACGTCGTTGACCAGGAAGATCTCAACGCCGACGCTTTCCGCGAGCCTGAGAAGGAATACTTCGGTGTCCGGATCAAAGGACACAGCATGGAGCCGCGGATCTGCGACGGCGACACCGTGATCGTACACCGTCAGAGCGATGCCGAGAGCGGTCAGATCGTCATCGTTAATGTGGACGGTGACTACGCAACATGCAAGCGCTTGAAGAAATACGAGCGGAGCATTGCCCTGCTGTCCCTGAATCCATCTTATGAGCCGATGATCTTCTCAGCCGATCAGGTCGAGAAGCTCCCGGTTCGGATCCGCGGCGTGGTCGTGGAACTCCGGGGAAAACTATGAAGACATAAGCAATCACGCTTTGTCATATATACAAGTATGAGGAGGATATCACTATGAAGAAGAAACTCGCAGCACTTATCATCGCAACAGCTATGGCGGCATCATTTACAGCATGCGGAAGCCCGAGCACATCGACCAGCAGCTCATCCGCTGCCGAGTCATCATCCAGCACGACGGAGGAGACCGCATCCTATGCGACGCTCGATGCTTACAAGCAGGTCAAGGAAGGCATGACGCTCGACGAGGTCAATAAAATCTTCGGCTTCGACGGTACGTCCGCCGCTTCCGGATCCGCATCAGTCGGCAGCATATCATCCACAGCTGAGGTGTATACGTGGGCCGGTGAGACTCCCGGATCCTCTGCATCGATCAGCTTCCAGGACGGCAAGGTCGTCGCTATGGCACAGGCCGGTCTCAAGTAAATAGAAAAAGACCGCCGTCCTGCTGCAATCAGGACGACGGTCGAGGGATACACGGACACCCGCAAGCAAATAGGGAATCCATGTCTATTTATTATAGCATAGATCCCCCGGAAGGGAGAACCATGTTTAGAAGAAAACTGCCATCGGGCCGCGTGCAGTATGGCGAGTGGTACACGGATCCGCTGACAGATCAGCGGAAACGGATCACAGTTACACTGACGCCGACCGGGCATAAGAAGGTTGACGACCGGACCGCTCAGGACGCTCTGAGCGCCAAAATCCGGGACGTTTTCGAGGCATCCGGACAAGTGGACAGCATCACCTTAAAGGCCCTGCAGGAGCGTTACGTGGAGCATCAGGCAAGGCATTTCAAAGCGCAGACCGCCGACAACGACCGTCGGCACCTTAATACGATCATCCGGCTGCTCGGCGCCGACACGCTGGCGGATCGGCTCACCGCGCCCTACGTCGCAGATCACCTGGACGCCGAGCCTGTCACATACAACGAACGCCTCAAGCGCTTCAAGGCCTGGATGCGCTGGGCGTATCGTATGGATCTCATTGAGGATATACGATACATTGACAAGCTGATCCCAAAGAAGACCGACTCCGTCCGCATCAAAGACGCGCAGAAGTACCTTGAGCATGAAGAGATCACGAAGCTCCTGGACGGCATGACGGTGGAGCGCTGGCGGCTGCTCACGGAGTTCCTGATCCTCTCCGGACTTCGGATCGGCGAAGCCATCGCCCTCGAAGATTCCGACGTTGACGACGTGATCCACGTCACGAAGACATACAGCCCGACGCTGAGACAGATCAGCACGACAAAGACTGCCACCTCGACTCGTGACGTTGATGTCCAGCCAGAGCTATCTGACTGCATCCGCCGGATCCGGCATTTTGTGAAGCGGGAGGAGCTGAAGTTTGGCTATCGGTCGGATCTCTTCCTGCCCGCGTTTGGCGGCGGGTATATCACCTATGACGTATACGGGAAGTATTTTCGGGAAAACACGGAGGCGATCCTCGGAAGGAGATTGTCGCCGCACAGTCTGAGGCACACGCACACGGCCATGCTGGCAGAGGCAGGCGTGCCCCTGGAGACGATCAGTCGGAGACTGGGACACTCCGACAGTAAGATCACCCGCGAGGTCTACATGCACGTCACCGAAGGAATGAAGAGGCAGGACCGCGAGCGACTGGAAAAAGTCCGCATACTATGACAGGAGCCGACAGCAGCCGACAAATTTTGTCGCATATTTGTCGCACGTTTTCAAAATAAGCAATAAAAAAGAGACCGGAAATCCTTGATTTTAAAGGATTTCCGGTCTCTTAGTTAGAAGCGCGAGACGGGATTCGAACCCGCGACCCCAACCTTGGCAAGGTTGTACTCCACCCCTGAGCCACTCGCGCATATATTCACTTGCTTCTGCGCATCATCTGATATTGTCAGCTAAATGCGAGTCA
>Ga0214925_100185_pt1 | contig 49392 bp, 46 predicted proteins | sample Stichaenrichment_FD_168299 | JGI IMG/M metagenome (GOLD analysis project Ga0214925, IMG submission 168299) | Xylose enriched microbial communities from anaerobic bioreactor in Madison, Wisconsin, United States - 63SRT | ecosystem: Engineered > Bioreactor > Anaerobic > Unclassified | place: USA... | reverse complement strand
AGAGGAGGAAACGAGCATGCATAGATCCATCCGTGACATCCCGGGCTTTCTTGCAGGGCACGCAACGCTGGCAGAGGCAGGAACAGGATGCACTGCCATCGTCTGCCCGAAAGGTGCGACAGGCGCTGTGGACGTGCGTGGAGGAGCACCTGCAACACGCGAGACAGACCTTCTCAGGCCTGAGGAGACCGTGAATGTCCTCCATTGCGTCATGCTCTCCGGAGGCTCCGCATACGGCCTTGCAGCCGCTTCTGGCGCTGCTGAGGAGCTTGAGCGCAGGGGTGTGGGCCTCGATGTCGGTGTCGGCATCGTCCCTATCGTCTCCTCTGTCTGCCTCTTCGACCTTGCCTGCGGCTCTGCTACGGTGCGCCCCGGCATGGAAGAGGGCGCCCAATCTGTCGCCAATGCCTTCGAGGAGAAGGATGAGCCGCTCGCCCGTGGCAATGTGGGTGCCGGATGCGGCTGCACGGTCGGCAAGCTCGAAGGGCCTGAGCGCTCCATGAAGAGCGGCCTCGGCGAGGATGTTGAGTCTGCCGGAGAGCTTCTCGTAGGCGCTCTGAGCGCCGTCAATGCTGTCGGCAACATATGTGACCCCGAGACAGGAAAACCCCTCTCAGGACTCCTCTCAGAGGACGGCACGCACATCATCAACGAAGAGGATGCGCTCATCGCTGCCAGCACATCGCTCGTGATGCCGCTTGCCCGCACGAATACGACGATCTCCTGCATCGTCACGAACGCTCGCCTCACGAAGGCAGAGGCGACAAAGGTCGCGCAGATGGCAGCAGACGGCTACGCCCATGCGATACGGCCGACGCACACGACAAACGACGGCGACACGATCTTCGTGATGGCTTCCGGCTCCCTGGAGGCACCCGTCGACCTCGTCGGCACGCTTGCCGTGCGGGCCATCGAGCGCGCGATTGCGGATGCCGCACGCGAAGCCAGGCCTGCCTTCGGCCTCAAGGCTGCATCGAGCTTCGATTCCGAAATCTGAGACAAGAAATTCCAGAGATAGAAGAAGGCGCCGGTCCAAGGGACTGGCGCCTTCTTACGTGTTCTTGTTCAGATGCTCAGTTGAACTTCACGAGCTTCTGCGCAATGTGGTAGATGCCGATCGTGACCTTCTTGCCGGTCTCGGTCGGGAAGTTCGTCGCGATGCCCACAAGGCCGCGGCGCGCCCTCGCGTACATCTTCTCGTCGTAGTGCTGCAGCTCGCACCAGATGGCCTTGAGGTTGTCCTCGGCACCCGGCTTGTCGGAGAGCTTCGAGAAGATCGAGCATACCGCCATCATGAGCGTGAAGTAGTTCAGCATGTAGTTCCTGAGCTTGCGCGACTTGATGTCGTCGTACAGGTGGTAGGAATGCATCATGATGCGGGTGATCCTGAGCTGCTGGTCTATCCTGCTCGTCATGACCGACTCGTTCACGGACTGGTCCTCGCGGCCGATGAAGTAGCGGTAGAGGTCCACGTCGAGGTAATAGAGGGTCTCGCAGCGTGGCAGCGGCACATAGGCATAGATGTTGTCCACGTAGAATGTATGCGCAGGCATGGGGATGCCGCCCCGGCGCAGGATGTCCGTGCGGTAGCAGAGCGAGTGCATGAGGAGGTTCTGGCTCATGTTGAAGTGGCCGATCTGGTCCCAGCCCATGATCTTGCCCTTCGGCAGCGCGAAGCCGTAGTCCACGACATTCTGCTTGCCGTCCTCGACATGCTCATATACATAGTTCGTGATCACGAGGTCGACCCGGGTATCGGTCTCGATGAACTCGCGGAGCTTTGCCAGAAGCGCCTGGAGCGCGTCTGCATCCAGCCAGTCATCGGAGTCGACGACCTTGTAATAGACGCCATCAGCGTTCTTGAGGCCAGAAAGGACCGCGATGCCGTGGCCGCCATTCGGCTGATGGACAGCCTTGATGATGTCAGGATAGCGCTCCTGCCATTCATCGGCCTTCTCAGCCGTGTTGTCCTTCACGGAGCCATCGTCCACGATCACAATCTGGACATCCTCGGCCCGTCCCGATCCATCGAGGATGGACGAGATGCAGTGGTCCATGTACTCGGCGGAGTTGTAGCAGGGAATGCCGAAGGTTATCGTCTTGCGCATATTCCCCCTAATGATGGGCAATGATCTCGTCGGAAAGCTCGAGAGCTGATGCCGTTACGCCGTCCATATCGTAGTAGCGGTACTCTGCAAGCCTGCCCACCGGATGGAAGTTCACGAGCTTCGCGACACGGTCGCGGTAGCCGTGATAGAGCTCGATGTTCTCAGGCTCGTTGATGACATAGTACGGGGTCTCGCCGACGCCCGGAAGATACGTGCGGGAGTACTCGCGCATGATCGTGGTCTTGCCGGGAACGACCTGGCCTGTCATGTTCTTGAACTCCGTGATGCGCGTGAAGTTCTCGGAAACCGTGTAGTTCACGGTGCCGACCGGCTGGAACTGATCCTCGGGAAGCGTCTCGAAGACCATGTCGACCGTGCGGTACGGAAGCGGACCCTCGTCGAAGCCGAAGAGCTCGTCGAGAGCGCCGGTGTAGATGACCTCGCCGCCATAAGGCTTGCCGCACACCATGACAGAGGTGTCGGTGAGCTGCATGATGGAGCGGACATCGACATCGAGGAAGACATCGATCAGGTCGTGGTTCAGCATGTTCTCGAAGAGCTTCGTGTAGCCATCCTTCGGCATGCCCTGGTGCGGTGCCTGCGGGAAGTAGCGGTCGTCGTCGCCGACGAAGACCGGCACGCGGCCCATGACAGCAGGATCGATCTGGTCGGGAGTCTTGCCCCACTGCTTCATCGTGTAGTGCAGGAAGACGTTCTCGTAGACGTAGTCTGCAACCTCAGCGAGCTCAGGATCGTTCTTCTCGCGGAGCTCGAGGATGGGGACCTTCTTGTCCTGGCCGAACGTTGCGACGAGCTTGCGGTAGAGGTGCTCGCCCTTCTCCTCGCCGAAGGCAAGCTTCAGCGACTGGTGGTTGAACGGCACCGGCATGAGCGTGCCATGGATGTTTGCAAGCACCTTGTGCTGATAGTCCGTCCACTCAGTGAAGCGGGACAGGAAGTCATGCACGCGGTCGTTGTACGTATGGTAGATATGCGGACCATACTTGTGGACGAGGATGCCTGCCTCGTCCTCATAGTCGTAGGCGTTGCCCGCGATGTGGTCACGGCGCTCAACGATGCAGACCTTGAAGTTCAGGGCCTCTGCCAGGCGGCGGGCACATACTGCTCCTGCATAACCCGCACCGACGACGAGGACGTCGTAGCTGTCAGCATTGAAATTATCCGGCAGACCATGTGCGATATTCATACAACCTCACTGACTGGCGCTTGCGCCACTTGCTTGCCCTATAGAAAAAAGCGCAGCCCCATCAACGCGCTGCGCCCAATGGAGCTTAATTCTTTGAAGATTCTAGCACGCGACCCTATAATGAAAGCGTCCATGACCGAAACGTTTGGCGAGAAGCATACAAACAGCCCATATGCGGCTGGCCTCTCAGAAGGAGCAATGATGAGCAGCTTTCTAGACCGCATGAAGCAGAAGGCCAAGTCTGACCTCAAGACGATCGTCCTGCCCGAGGGCGAAGATCCGCGCACCATCGAGGCTGCAAAGGAGATCGTGAAGGAGGGCCTCGCCAAGCTCGTTATCCTCGGCGACCCTGCCAAGATCTCTGTCGAGGGTGTCGAGGTCATCGACCCCAAGACTGCAGAGAAGCATGAAGCCTACGCCGAGCTCTTTGCCGAGCTCCGCAAGAAGAAGGGCGTCACCATCGAAGACGCCAGGAAGCAGATGGACGACGCCACCTACTTCGGCACGATGATGGTGAAGGCAGGAGACGCTGACGGCCTCGTGTCCGGCGCCTGCCACTCCACGGCCAACACCCTTCGTCCGGCACTCCAGATCCTGAAGACCGCTCCGGGCACCAAGCTCGTCTCTGCCTTCTTCATCATGTGCACGGACAAGGCCGAGTACGGCGACAACGGCACGCTGCTCTTCGCTGACTGCGGCCTCAACATCGCACCGACCGCAGAAGAGCTCTCCGAGATCGCTCTTGCCTCTGCCGAGTCCTGGAAGAAGTACATGAGCTCCGACCCGAAGGTCGCTATGCTCTCCTTCTCCACGAAGGGCTCCGCAAAGGGCGACATCCCGACGAAGGTCCAGGAGGCAACGAAGCTTGCCCAGGAGAAGAACCCCGAGCTTGCCCTCGACGGCGACCTGCAGCTCGACGCTGCCCTCGTCCCGTCCGTGGCTGAGCTCAAGGCACCGGGCTCCGAGGTTGCAGGACATGCCAATGTCCTCGTCTTCCCGGATCTCGAGGCCGGCAACATCGGCTACAAGCTTGTCCAGCGCTTCGCTGGCGCCGAGGCCTATGGCCCGATCCTCCAGGGCATCGCAAAGCCGGTGAACGATCTGTCCCGCGGCTGCTCCGCACAGGATATCGTGGGCGTCGTCGCAATCACCGCTGTCCAGGCACAGATGGCAGAGTAGCTTCTCTCCACACGCACCTATGGAGGCTCCGGTTTTCCGGAGCCTCCTTTTTCATGCCAGCATCTTCTCTGCATAGAGAAAGAGGGCCCCCGAAGGGACCCTCTCGAATAGGCTCTGAGCTCTTCCCTATTCTGCCGTAGAGCAGGGACCAGCAGCCTTGATCTCGGGTGCCATGTCCGGATACTTCTTGGCGCAGTTCTCCTCGAACATGGAGGCAAGCTTCCTTGCTGCTGCATCGTAGGCACAAGAATCGGCCCACGTGTCACGCGGATTCAGGAGCTCGGACGGGACATCCTCGATTGTCTGCGGCACATCGACGTTGAAGACCTTGTCGTGCACGAACTCGGCATTCTCGATAGAGCCATTGAGGGCTGCTGTGACCATGGCGCGGGTATAGGCAAGCTTCATGCGCTTGCCGGTGCCGTAAGGGCCACCGGTCCAGCCAGTGTTCACGAGGTAGACGCGGGTGCCATAGCGCTCCATGCGCTCGCCGAACATCTGGGCATAGGTGAGCGGGTTCAGCGGCATGAACGGCTCGCCGAAGAGCGTCGAGAACGTCGGCTGCGGCTCCGTGATGCCGCGCTCCGTGCCGGCGACCTTCGAGGTGAAGCCGGAGATGAAGTGGTACATGGCGCCATTGCGGTCAAGACGGGAGATCGGCGGAAGCACGCCGAAGGCATCGGCCGTCAGGAAGATGACGACAGAGGGGACCTTGCCGCAGCCCGAAGGATCGGAATTCGGGATATTCTCGATCGGGTAGGCGACGCGGGTGTTCTCCGTGTACTTGGCATCGTCGTAGTCGGCCACGCGCTTGTCGTCGAGGACGACATTCTCGCAGACAGAGCCGAACTTGATGGCATTGAAGATGTCAGGCTCGGTCTCCGGAGAGATGCGGATGCACTTTGCGTAGCAGCCGCCCTCGAAGTTGAAGACGCCATCGTCGCCCCAGGCATGCTCGTCGTCGCCGACAAGGATGCGCTTCGGGTCGGCAGAAAGCGTCGTCTTGCCGGTGCCGGAAAGGCCGAAGAAGACTGCTGTCTCGCCGGTCTCGGGATCCTTGTTCACAGACGAGTGCATAGGAAGGATGTTGTCCTCCTCGACCGTAAGGTAGTTCATCGTCGAGAAGACCGACTTCTTGATCTCGCCCGAGTAGCGCGATCCGAGGACCAAGATCTCATGCTCCTGGAAGTTGATGAGGATGCAGGCCTCGGAGTGCGTGCCATCGACCGCCGGGTCGCACTTGCAGCCAGGAGCTGCAAGGACCGTGAAGTCAGGCATGCCATACGATGCAAGCTCTTCATCGGTCGGACGCACGAGGAGCTGCTTCGAGAAGAGTGCCTGGCTTGCCAGCTCGCAGACAACCTCGAACTTGCGGGAGTGTGCCCTGTTCGCGCCAGCGTAGGCATGGATCACATAGAGGTCGTGCTTCGCAAGGTAGGAGCAGATCTTCTCCTTGATGTGCTGGTAGCCCTCGACGCTCATCGGCACATTCACGGTGCCCCAGGCAATCTTGTCATGCACATCAGGCGTATCGACAATGAAGCGGTCCTTCGGAGAGCGTCCCGTATACTTGCCGGTGTAGACTGCGAATGCGCCGGTCGAGGTCAGCTCGCCCTCGCCCTTCTTCAGAGCCTCTTCTACAAGCACGGCAGGAGCGGCGTCGACCAGCACCTTGCCCTCATGCGCTGCAATGCCAGCGTGTGCAAGCTCTTCTTCGATCACGATACATCCTCCTAACGGGTGCGCGCACCTTGCACGCAGATAGACCATCCTTGAAACCAGCACATAAAATTCTAGCGGACTACAAAAAACTGCATTGAATCGTTAACATGCCGGAAGCGTTTCCGTCATGCATCCAATCAGGAATCGTTCTGCCCGCCTCGCTTCTTGTTCCCTGCTGGGTACCGCATATGCGTCAATTCGCTTCATTTCCGTCCATTTGGACACAGGGCGCCTTCCCTGTCCGCAGCCCATCCATCCGTCTGCTGTGCCGCCAGCCGGGACGAGGACCCGTGAGCATGCTTCGGCGCTATGATGGTTGCGTTCTGCATTTCGTGCATATCCTTAAGGAGCTGCCCATGAGCACCATAGAAAAGATCTCGTCCGGTCCCCTTTCTGCTGCAATCGATTCCCACGGCGCACAGCTCATGAGCCTGGCACTCGATGGCACCGAGTACCTCTGGCAGAGGGATCCGAAGTGGTGGCCGAGATGCGCCCCCATCCTCTTCCCTATCGTCGGCGTGCTCAGGAACGGGTTTGCCACGAGCGAGCAGGGCGACATCCATCTCTCCCGCCATGGCCTTGCCAGAAACATGGAGCATTCAGTGGCAAAGAAGGACAGCTCGTCCGTCACGTTCCATGTGGAGTCGACCGATGAGACGAAGAAGAGCTTCCCGTACGATTGGGTGCTCGAGATGACCTATGCAGCAGACGGCAAGAAGCTCTCCCAGACCTATACCGTGAAGAATCCGGGCAAGGTGACGCTTCCCTTCACGCTCGGCGGACATCCTGCCTTCAATGTGCCGGTAGCCGGCACAGATGAGTCCTTCGAGGACTATGAGCTCCGCTTCGCTGCACCTTGGGATATCGAGACCGCAGCCATCGACGCAGAGGGCCTTGAGGACTTCAGCCAGATGTCCTCGCTCGGCACTTCCGATACGCTTCCGCTCACACATGACCTCTTCGAGCGCTATCTCACGCTCACGCTCCACGAGGTACCGGAAAACCGTGTCCAGCTCTTCGGAAAGAAGAGCGGCCACGGTGTCGAGCTCTCCTTCGACGGCTTCCCCTATCTCGGCGTCTGGTCTGCCGAGAACGACGCACCCTTCGTCGCCGTCGAGCCCTGGGTCGGCGTCGCTGCTGCCAAGGACGAGACCGACGAGTTCGAGAAGAAGCGCGGCATGCTCTTCCTCGAGCCGGGAGAAGAGCTTTCCCGCACCTTCACGATCCGTCCGTTCTAGGAGATAGGCCTGGGCGAGCTGCCGAAACGCAGGAATGGGACAAAGCGCTCATCTGCAAGAGACGCATGAGATGGAGGGCTGGTCCGTCTTCTCGGACCAGCCCTCCACATTGTTGCCGAAACCCCGCCTCTGGACACAATCCAGCGCACATCATGCGGAGCCAGGCAGCATCAGTCTTTCTTTGGAAGCCTCTTCCACAGCGACCGGAAGATGAAGAGACTGATAAGGATGCTTCCGAAATAGCCCACATGCCTCCAAGGACGGACATCTAGAGATCCAGCGGGGTGTCCTGTGCCAGCTCAGAATCAGAAGCCCGCAGTCACAGACAAGCTCAAGCTGATAGCCACAAGCAGGATGAAGGGGTCACGCGTTTCCTTCTTCATGCCGCCGCCTCCTTGCAGAGGTGGATACGGCTGTCGGAAAAGAGAAGTGCGCGGCTGCGATATGGAAAACGTGCATTCAGCCCATATACAGGTTCAGTCTCTCTATCTATCTGTAGCCTCTGATGCTTCGGCAGCCGGCCAATGGAGGCGGGCTATCGCCCCTTCTATGAACATTGGCTTCCAGCATCCGAGCCAAGAAGCCATAAGAAAGGCGGAGCCTCCCGGAGGAAGCTCCGCCTTGTTCAGGACCATATGGGCCTGGGCGATTAGCCGAGGAGCGCCTCGACGTCGAGGGCGATCATGAGCTCCTCGTTCGTAGGAACGACGAGGACCTTGACAGAAGAGTCGTCCGTCGAGATGATACGCGGGTCGCCGGAGCGCACTGCGTTCTTCTCGGGGTCGATCTTGACGCCAAGCCACTCGAGCTCGTGTGCCACTCCGTAGCGCATCTCTGCCGAGTTCTCGCCGATGCCGGCCGTGAAGACCATCGTGTCGAAGCCGTGCATGGACTGTGCCATCTCGGCGATGAGCTGGCTCGTGCGGTAGTAGAACATCTCGAGCGCCATCTGGCAGTTCTTGTCGCCCTTCTCGGCACCAGCCTCGATATCGCGGGAGTCGGAAGAGACACCAGAGAGTGCAAGCAGGCCGGACTGCTTGTTCATCATCGTGTCGACCTCGTCGACCGAGTAGCCACCGACGCGCTGAAGGTAGCAGACCGTAGCCGGGTCGATCGTGCCGCAGCGGGTGCCCATGATGAGGCCATCAAGCGGCGTAAGGCCCATCGTGGTGTCCATGTCGTGGCCATCCTCGATAGCGGAAAGGGAGGCGCCAGAGCCGAGGTGGCAGGAGACGAGCTTGTGCACGTCGCCCTTCAGGAACTCGGAGGTCTCCTTCCAGATGTAGCGATGCGAAGTGCCGTGTGCGCCGTACTTGCGGATGTGCAGCTTGTCCACGACGTCGCGCGGCAGGGCGTAGCGCCATGCCTTCTCAGGCATGTTGTAGTGGAAGGACGTATCGGCGACGATCACATTGCCGATGGAAGGGAACATCTCGCGGCAGATTTCGATTACGTCAGCCTCTGCGTAGTTGTGGAGCGGTGCGAGCGGTGCGACCTCGCGGACCCAGGAGAGGGTCTCGTCGGTGACGACCTTGGACTCGGGGAAGTACCAGCCGCCTTGAACGACGCGGTGGCCGATGCCCTGGATCTTGTCCGTATCGAAGCCTGCCTCGGCGAGGATATCGAAGACATGCTTCACAGCCGTCTTGTGGTCGGGAAGTGCAACCTCGAGCTTCTGCTTCTCGCCGCCACGCTCCTCGTGGCCGATGAAGGAGCCATCGATACCGATGCGCTCGCAGTTGCCCTTGGCATATACTTCGCGGGTCTTCGTGTCGAGCAGCTGATACTTCAGCGAAGAGCTGCCAGCGTTGATGACAAGTACAATCATGAGTCTCCTCTCTCAGGGAGGGTGCCCTCCCAACACAGACATGTCAATGATACTCTACTTGCCGCAGATATCCCATCCCAGTGCCCATCTCGGCAAGGTGGCGCATTATTCGCATGAGCGCCATCGCTTCATAAAAAAATGCATTCTCAGCAAGGGATTCAATGCATATCCCGCAGAGCAAAAGAGGCGCTGCTTACGCAGCGCCTCTCGCCTCAGGCTCGCTACTTCTTGCCCTCGCCGGCCTCCGGGTCGAGCTTCCTGCCACCCAGGATGTGGATGTGGAAGTGATGCACGGACTGTCCTGCATCGTCGCCGGTATTCGTGATGCAGCGGAAGCCGGTCTTGTCGAGGCCATACTGCTTCGTCACGACGTCGATTGCGTGGGCCATCGCAGCAAGGACCTCAGCCGGCACATTGTCCACGATGTTCGCGTAGTGCTTCTTCGGCACGACGAGCACATGGACCGGCGTGAGCGGATTCACGTCCTTGAATGCCACCACGAGGTCGTCCTCGTAGACCATATCGGTCGGAATCTCGCCGTTTGCAATCTTGCAGAAAATGCAGTCGCTCATAGCACCTGCTCCTTCCATTCGCGGATGTTGGGTCCAGTCTACTCTCTCAGCTGCGCCGCAAAGCCGAGCTTGGATGCCACAGCTTCGGCACAGACAGCAATCCTCACCTACTCGTCCAGGTATGCCGTAGAGGGAGCAGCGGTCGTATCCGGTGCCACCTCTTCCTTCGAGGCATCGAGGAGCACCTGCACCTTCTGCTCGGCATGTGCAAGCCTGTCGCGCAGGCTCTTCAGGAGCTCGACGCCGCGTGCATACTGGGCAAGCGAATCCTCGAGCTCGAGGTCTCCTGCTTCGAGAGAGCGCACGATGCGCTCAAGCTCGACGGAAGCCTCCTTGAAGCTCATGTCCTCTACCTTCGGCAGCTCTTCAGCCATGGAAATCTCCTATCTTGTCTGCGCCGAAACATCGACGCCCTTCACTTCTGTCGTCACCGTACCATGTCCGAGCATCACGTTGAGCTCGTCTCCAGGCGAAAGCTTTTCTGCATCGCTCACGACATGGCCGTCCTTGTCCTTTGCGATTGCGTAGCCACGGCCCAGGACCTTCAGGGGCGAGAGCGCATCGAGCGTCGCTGCAGCACGCTTCACCTCTGCCTCGTAAGGAACGAGCATCCTGGTAGCGGCACCCGTGAGACGCACAACCATGTGGCTGAGGTCATTCTCCTGCCGCTCGAGCGCATGCGGAATCGCGTCGTGGAGGCGCTGCTCGGAAAGCTCAAGCTGAGATCTTCTGTCCTCGATGAAGGACATCGGGTCCGTGAAGCAGCGGTGCTTTGCCAGAGACTCGAGGTGCACCTGCTCGCGACCGAGCCTTCCTGTCACAGCAGAGCTCATGAGCTGCTCTGCATGGGAAAGCTTCTCCCCTTCGCGCTCGAGCGTTGTCCCGAAGGCACGTCCAAGACGTACCTGGCGCTCGTTCAGGGTCGTCACGATCTCATCCAGAGCCGGTGCCACCGACTCGGCCGCAGCGGTCGGCGTCGAGCATCTCCTGTCTGCCACCATGTCGCAGATCGAAGTGTCAGGCTCATGTCCGATTCCCGTAATCACCGGCACGGGGCAGGCTGCCACGGCACGCGCAAGCCCTTCGTCGTTGAACGCCATGAGGTCCTCGAAGGAGCCGCCGCCACGGACAAGAAGGATTGCATCAGGCTTTGCCGCTGCAGCGATCTTCAAGGCTCTCACCATGGTTCTCGGCGCTTCCGGTCCCTGGACCGAGGCGCCGACCATCTGGAGCTCGACAAGCGGGTTCCTGCGCTTGAGCGTCCTGCGCACATCTTCGATGACAGAACCGGAAAGGGAGGTCACGACAGCGACACGCGTACAGAAGCGCGGGATGGGACGCTTGCGGGAGGGGTCCATGAGGCCTTCGCGCTCGAGCTTTCTCGCAAGCGCTGCGACCTGCTGGCGCAGAAGCCCTTCTCCTGACACCATGATCTTGCTCGCGATGAAGGAGAGCCTGCCCGAGCCCTGGTAGACATCGAACTTGCCCTTCATGAGGAGCTCCATGCCGTCCTTGAGCTGGATGCCGGAGGCGGCATAGACGCCCCGCCAGACAATCACCGACATCGAGGACACATCGTCCTTGACCTCGAAGTAGCAGTGTCCGCTCCTGGCATTGGGGCCACGGAAGCCCGAGACCTCGCCCGTGACGAGGAAGGTGCCGACCGATGCCACCGCACCCTTTGCGGCAGCAACCGCCTCGGAGACGCTCAGCGCCTCGTCTGAAAGCTCGCTAGTTCCGGTCATTGTAGCGTCCCATCAGATAGACAAGCTGCAGGATCGAGACAAGTGCTGCTGCGACGTACGTCAGGGCAGCCGCAGTCAGGACCTGCTTCGCACCCTTCTCGTCGATGCCTCCGCCATTGGCTGCAAGGTATTTCACAGCACGCCTCGAGGCATCGATCTCGACCGGCAGGGTCACGAGCTCGAAGATGACGGAAAAGGCAAAGAGGATGAGCGCCAGACGGACAAAGCCGGTGAGGCCCATGAAGATGCCCAGAAGCAACACGACGGTCCAGGCGTTCGTCGCGAAGTTCACGACCGGCACGAGCGCCGTCCTCACTTTCATGGGCACATAGCCCTTGGCCTTCTGGCAGGCGTGTCCTGCCTCGTGGCAGGCAACAGCGACCGAGGCGACAGAGCCCTCAGAGAAGTTCTCCTGCGAGAGATGGAGCTTGTTGTCCCTCGGGTCGAAGTTGTCCGTCAAGGTGCCACCGATCTCGGTGATGCCGACAGAGGAGGCACCGCCCTCATCGAGCATGCGGCGTGCAACCTGCGCGCCCGTCATGCCGCTCGATGCCGGGACATTGGACCACTTGCGGTATGTGCTCCTGATATATCCCTGGGCTGCCATGCCCAGGATGGTCGAGACGACGATCAGCAGAAGATACGCCGGGTCGAACCCATAGAAATAGTAGTACGGCATGAATCGACTCCTTGTGTCCTGTGTACGTGTCCATCTTCTACCCAGTATCCGACAGGAATCTGACACAGGCGCACAGGCATGCTACAGAAGCTCTATTCCCCCATCTTTCACCGTGAGGCCAATCTCGCCCTGGAGAAGCCTTGTGAGGTCGTCTCCGATGACCTCCTTCTTCCAGGAGATGGAGAGCGGCGACGTCTCGGGGTGCCTCAGGAACTCGAGCAGGTCGTCACGCGTTGCTATGACCTGCGAGGCGATCCCGTACCGGTCCGCCTTGATGCGCAGCAGGGCATACATGAGGTCGACGACCGACTCGGTCTCGGCAGAGGGACGGGCATGCCTGTGGGTGACCTTGATATCGGAGATGTCGGCAGAAAGACCGCGCTTCACTGCATTGCAGACCGCTGCGATCGAGGCCTGCGTGAGCTGCTCCGTGCCACGGATGCGCAGAAGCCGAGCTGGCACCGTCGGCTGCCTTCTGCAGCACTCGACGACGATCTCGTCTGAGAGCACCCAGCGCTTCGGCACATCGAGGCGTGCTGCCTCGCGCTCGCGCCAGGCGCAGATCTCGCGTGCAATCGCAAGCTGCGATTTCGTGAGCGAGGTGGATCGCTTGAGATGGAGGTAGGCCTCCTCAGGCCTTGTCACGATCTTCGAAGGATCGAGCATGCTCTGGAACTCCGGAAGCACCCAGCCAAGCCTTCCCTTCTCGACGAGCTCTGAGAGCATGCGCTCATAGATGCCCGGGAGGTAGCTCACATCCTCTTCCGCATAGCGGAGCTGCGCTGCATCGAGCGGGCGCTTCGACCAGTCCGTGAGCGACTCTGCCTTCGCAAGGTGCACCCCGCAGTAGGCCTCGACAAGCGAGCCATAGCCGATCTGCTGCCTGTGCCCCAGAAAAGCCGCTGCCACCTGCGTATCGAAGATCGGATCGGGCACGCAGCCCATGGCAGCATAGATGACCTCGAGGTCCTGTCCGCAGGCATGGAACACCTTCGTGATGCGCGTATCCCGGAAGAGATCGGCTATGCAGGAAAGGTCCTTCACAAGGATTGGATCGACGATAGCGGACTCTTCTGCCGTGGCAAGCTGCAGAAGGCACAGGCGCGGATAGTAGGTCTTCTCGCGCAGGAATTCCGTATCTACCGCGAGCACGCTCGAGGCGGCTGCACGCTCTGCAAAGGCACGGACATCGGCTTCATCTGTGAGATACACGCGACTCCTTCGGGGTGTTCCCTGGGTATACTTGCAAGAAAGCTGGCAGCGCCAGCACTCCTCAACCATCATAGCGGCCGGGCTGCCCATCTGGCCCGCCCCGGGAGGATATATGCGAACTCTCATAATCCACAATCCCAAGTCGGGCTTCGGCTCCGACGCAATCTTCGAGTTCGAGCGCTCTCTCGTGCATCAGGGAGACACCTGCACGTTCCATGAGATTGCAGACGGCGAGACGCCCGAAGAGCTCGTCCGCAATGCGGAGGACTACGACGTGTGCGTGCTTTCAGGCGGCGACGGCACCGTCACAGGCCTCCTCCATGCCCTGCGCTACCGCGATGTCGCGACCTGCGTCTTCCCCTCCGGCACGGCAAACCTCTTCTGTGCAAATGTCGGCAATGCCATGGAGCCTGCCGCGCTTGCGCGTGCCTGCAGGGTCGGGCACACGGCTCTCACCGATATCGCCGAGGTGCACTGGCACGACGCTGAGGGAACCGAGCACTCCCGCGGCTTTGGCCTCATGTGCGGCATGGGCTTCGATGCCCAGCTCATGTCATCCGCCATCCCGAACAAGAAGTCCATGGGCGAGATTGCCTACTTTGCAGCCGCCCTCGAGAACCCCCGGCCTGTCGTCTCGCACTTCACGATCTTCGCTGACGGCGTCGTGCATGAATGCGATGGCATCACCTGCATGGTCGCGAACAATGCAATGATGCAGGGCGATATCGAGATAGTGCCGGACTGCCGCATGGACGATGGCCTGCTCGATGTGATCGTGCTTGAGACAAGCGACGCCGTGCATGTGCTGAAGCCAATCTTTGCCGGCATCCTCGACAGAAGCGGCAAGAGCATCGGACGCCCCCAGATCCAGACCTTCACCGGCAAGGATATCCGCGTCGTCTCTTCCGAGCCGATTCCGCTCCAGGTGGACGGCGACGTGATCGAAGGCACGGTCACGTCCTATGAGACGAGCATCTATCCTGCTGCGAACCGCATGATCGTGGACTCCATGAGCCGCTATCATGCAGAGGACTCGGAGGCGCCCCGCTTCTCAGGTACCGACGAGATCGCCTATCCAGAAGCGTAGCGGCAAAGACATCCCGCAATGAATCAGGGCCTGGAGCCACGCTCCGGGCCCTGATGTCCTATACGATATCTGTCGGCTCTTCGCTCTGGCCGCTACCGTGCCCGAGCATCCCCAGGAGTGCCGATACCTTATGGACCAGCTCGCTTGCGCAAAGTTGCCTTCCATCCTGGACCCAGCGCCTGAAGGCAGAGACGATGCCTCCTGCCACGAAATCGGGGATGAGCGACCCTGCGTCAGGCCCTGCAGCAGAGACGACCCGATCATGCACCAGGCGCTCGATCCTGGCCACAAGATCGTCCTTGACCCTCGTATGCAGGAGGGCGCCTACGGTCGACGCACGGTCTTCGGCGAGCTCTGCGATGCATTCTGCGGCATGTGCATAGCCCTCTCCGTCTGCCACTGCTTCCGCTTCGTCGAGCACATCGGCGATAGCCTCGACGGCCTCTTCTTCCATCTCATCTATGGCAGAAGAGACGCTTCCATAATGTGCCAGGAACGTCTTCTTGCTGATGAGGGCACGCTCAGCCACATCGCGGGCTGTGATATCTCCCGCATCATCGGACGACAGGAGCTCCAGGAGCGCCGTGCGTATCGCGCGGCGTGTCTTGATGACCCTTCTATCTTCGCCTCTGCGCTCTTTGCCCATAGCTTCCCTTCGACTATCTGAGCATAGCATGAGAGAGGCTGTTTCCCGATTTGCAATTATTTCCCATTTTGGGAATAATTCTCTTTCGGTTGCGAATGGAGGATGCACATGAAGGACGGGAGAAGCTTCGAAGAGCTGGCAGAGCCGGTAGCGGCGACTGCCGCCTTCCATCAGATGGATGCCTTCATCCAGCATGGGGATACGACCTGCTCAGAGCACTGCCTCTCTGTCGCCTCCATAGCCTTCCGCATCGCCCATGCGCTCCCCTTCTCCTTCCATATGGAAGACCTCGTCACGGGTGCGCTTCTGCATGACTATTTCCTCTACGACTGGCACGAGAGCGCAACGGCACCCGACCGCTGGCATGGGTTCACGCATCCCTTCCATGCGCTGCACAATGCAGAGCGCGACTTCGATCTCACGCCAATCGAGCGGGATGTGATCGTCCATCACATGTTCCCATTCGTGCCGATTCCGCCCAGGACCCGCGAAGGCTGGGTCGTGACGCTTGCCGACAAGGCAAGCTGCGTCGCCGAGGTCCTGGCAAAGAAGACCCAATCCCTCGAGAGGAGCACACATTGCCTGTAGTGTCCCTTGCTGAAGCCACTGCCCACCTCCTGCTTTCTGGCGCCATCATCGCAGCCGGAGGCTGGGTCTGGGAGACCATCTACTGCTCGCTTGCCTCTCGCCATCTCGAACGCCGCGGCATGCTCTATGGGCCGACCTGCCCGATCTACGGCGTCTCTGCCATTGTCGTCTGGCTCGCTCTCGGCTGGGTCGAGGATACCCTTCTCCTCTTCCTTCTCGGATGCATCCTCTCGACCGTGCTCGAATACACTTCAGGAGCCATGCTCGAGCGCCGCTTCAACAGAAGATGGTGGGACTATTCGATGTTTCCCGGGAACTTCAGGGGCCTTGTCTGTCCGCAGGCAAGCTCGGTCTTCGGCCTCTTTGCTGTCATCGACGTGAAGATCCTGCAGCCCTCGATCCTGGGCACGCTCAGCACGGCAGACCAGAGGCTCTGCATGGCAGCAGCGGCACTCTGCCTTGCGCTCTATGCAGCAGACCTCCTCTTCACCATTGCCCATCTCGACAAGACGACGCCACGTGAGTGCATCGCCGAACATGCCGGCCAGCTGAGAAGGCTTGTCCTGCACTGAGTGCTGCCCTTTTCGCACTAAGTGCAGGCGCTCAAGGGAGCCAGCATCTTTTTGTGGCACCATGGTCTGGAAGTCCAGACAAGGAGCCCACATGTATTCATTCGATAGCAGGGTCCGCTACAGCGAATCCGATGGAGAGGGCACGCTCACGCTCTATGCCCTCATGAACTACTTCCAGGACTGCTCCACGTTCCAGTCGGAGCATCTCGGCATCGGCCTTGGCCATCTTCGGAGCAATCATCTCGGCTGGATTGTCGGCACCTGGCACATCGAGATCGAGAGCCTGCCTCACTTCTGCGAGAAGATTGAGGTCTCGACCTGGGCCTACCATCTGAGAGGCCTCCAGGCAAAGCGCTGCTTCGAGATGAAGCGCGCAGACGGCACTTCTTGCGTGAAGGCAGATTCCCTCTGGTTCATGTTCGATCTTGCCGCCCAGCGTGTCATCAATGTCCCGGAATCCGAGTATGCCTATATGGACGAGGCGGAGCCGAGGCTTGAGATCGGACCGCTCCTCCGCAAGGTCAAGGCAGAAGGACCTGGCACGAAGATGCATCCCTTCGAGGTGACAGAGCAGTTCCTCGACACGAACCACCACATGAACAATGCGAACTATGTGCTCCTCGCCGTCCAGGCGCGTCCCGCTGCCTGCCTGCCGCACACGATCGATGTCCAGTACAAGCGCGCCGCCCAGCTCGGCGACACGATCGTGCCTATCGTGCACGAGACAGAAGATGGCCACGCCGTGGACCTCGCCGCTCCTGACGGAGAGAGCTATGCGGTCGTGCGCTTTGCCGGAGAGGAGCTCTGATGGCAGAAACGAAGCATGTCGCCGCTGCCCTCATCACCGATGGCGCGCGCATCTTTGCCGCACAGCGTGCCGCTGGTGCCCAGAAGGACGGCTGGGAGCTTCCCGGCGGCAAGGTCGAGCCCGGCGAGACCGCAGAGGACGCCTGCCGCCGCGAGATTGAAGAGGAGCTTGGCCTCAAGCTCACGACGCTCTGGTATCTCGATACCATAGAGTATGACTACCCCGATTTCCATCTTTCCATGGATGTCTATGTCGCACCGGTCCCTGCCGGCACAGAGCCCGAGCTCAAGGTCCACGAGGCGGGCAGATGGCTTGCCCACGAAGATCTTCTTTCTGTGGACTGGCTCGAGGCCGACCGCTCCCTCGTGAATGCCATCGGCCTTGCGTGGGAAGACATCATCCAGGCAGAACAGTTCTAAGGAGACCTTATGGATGATACGATGGCCGGCACTGAGACACCGGCGTCTATAGTCGGTCCAAGCTCGACGAATGACCCCAGAAATGCAAAGTCAGGTCCGGTAGCTCTGATCATCGCAGGAGCCGTCGTCCTCTGCCTCATGGCAGCAGCGACGAGCTGCGCTGCTGGCCTCTCAGGCCTCATCTACCGCTATCTTTCGAGCTATGAGTCGTACAGCAGCTCCTCTTCCGGCCTCGGCAATGGCTACGGCTACAACGACGAATACGGCTTGGGAGATGGCTCCGGCAGCAACGGCCTGGGCTCGAACTCCGGCTCCGATGAATACTGGTATCCGATCCGCTAGATAGCTTCATTTGAGAAAGGAGCCTGCCCATGAGCAAGGCCGATGACCTCTTCATCGCGATGTGCCGCGATATCCTGGACAATGGCACGACGACCGAAGGACAGAAGGTGCGCCCCCACTGGGAGGACGGCACTCCTGCCTACACGATCAAGCGCTTCGGCGTCTGCAACCGCTACGACCTGAGAAAGGAATTCCCGGCACTCACGCTCAGGCGCACGGCGCTCAAGAGCGCGATGGACGAGATCCTCTGGATCTACCAGAAGAAGTCGAACAACATCCATGACCTGCACTCGCACATCTGGGACGAGTGGGCGGACGAGGAAGGCTCGATCGGCAAGGCCTATGGCTATCAGATCGGCCAGGTCTCGGAGTATCCCGAAGGCAGGTTCGACCAGATGGACCGTGTCCTCTATGACCTGAAGCACAATCCGTACTCCCGGCGGATCATGACAAACATGTACAACTTCCAGGACCTGCACGAGATGCATCTCTACCCCTGCGCCTATAACGCGATCTACAACGTGACGCAGGACAAGGGCTCCGACCGCCCGACGCTCAACATGGTGCTCGTGCAGCGCAGCCAGGATGTCCTGGCGGCGAACAACTGGAATGTCTGCCAGTATGCCATCCTGCTCATGATGGTGGCGCAGGTGTGCGATATGGAGGCAGGCGAGCTCGTCCACATGATCGCCGATGCCCATATCTATGACAGGCATGTGCCGATGATCGAGGAGCTCATCTCCCGTCCGACCTATCCGGCACCGAAGGTCACGCTCAACCCCGACGTGCATGACTTCTATGCCTTCACGACGGACGACCTGATTGTCGAGGACTACCAGCATGGTCCTCAGATCAAGAACATCCCTATCGCTATCTAGGAGCGCGCATGAGAGCAATCGTCGCTGTCTGCTCTGACTGGGGCATCGGAAACAAGGGCAGGCTGCTTGTCCGCAACAAGGCCGACATGCACCACTTCGTCGCCTGCACGACAGGGGGCACCGTCGTTATGGGCCGCCGCACGCTCGAGAGCTTCCCGGGAGGCCGCCCCCTCAAGAACCGCCGCAACATCGTCCTCACGCATGGCGGAACGACGCTCGATCCGGAAGCCGAGAAGGTTGCCTCCATCGACGAGCTTCTCCACGCCGTCGAGCATGATGACCCGGACAAGGTCTGGGTCATAGGAGGTGCCAGCGTCTACGAAGAGCTGCTCCCCTATTGCACGGAGGCCATCGTCACGAAGGCAGACTGCGTGCGCGAAGCCGACGCCTTCTTCCCGAACCTCGATGACGACCCGGCGTGGACAGTCATCGACGAGACCGATACGGATATGACACCGGAAGGCATCCCTTTCCGCTTCGTGACCTACCGCAGCCTCAAAGCGAAATAGGTATCCCCCTGGCACACAGAAAGGGCCGCCCAAGGCGGCCCTTTTCATTTGGATGGAATCACTTGAGCGCCTGCTCGAGTGCCTCGATCAGAGGTTCCGGCTTGCCATGCCCGCATACAAGCCTCGTCCAGATGGCACCCTCCTCATCGGTCACGACAAAGAGCCTCGAGGCGATGCCTCCTGGCACCCAGGCATTGCCTGGAGCGCAGAGGATGCGTCCCTTCACATCGCAGCGAGGCTTTCTGAGACGGAAATCGACGCAGGGCCCAAAGCCCCGCTGGAGCGTGCGCGCCGCAATCGGCTGCGTCGGATCTCCTTTGAGTCCGGGGTAGCGGACCTCCTTCACAGCCGGATGGCAGACGAGATAGCTTGCTGCCACCTGTGCGTTGTCCGAAGCAGCGCGTCTCCTCTCATCGAAGCTCCGAAGTGCCCGCGCGAGCTCATCGAGCATCCTGCCCGAGACCTCGGGCCTCTCGTCGAACGATGCGGCGAGATCCTGCAAACCCTGCGGCATATCCTTCGCAACGCTTACGGCGATAAGACCGCTTCCGAGCCATCCCAGCACTGCATCGAGCGACTCGACTGCAAGAGAGGCACCGAGACGCACCGCAGGGCAGCCATAGGAGCTCGCAATCGTATTGTCGACGACGAGGAGCTTTCCTTCTGCCTGAGCCTTGGCAGCTTCTGCCTTCACATCGAGACAGGCTATGGGCACGTGCCCAAGCGTCTCTCCGAGCACTGCCCCTTGAGGCAGTCCCTCAGAGAGATGCTCGGTCCCTCCCGGCACAATCCAGGTCCTGGCCGCCCCGAGGCGCTTCGAGAAGCCCTTCAGAATCTCTTCCAGCGTCTGATCCATTCCTATCAGCTCCTTCCATCTTCCATCTTACGCAGATTAGGCCCCTATCTCTGTACGGAAACGTCCGTAGGCGTACTCTGTTACATGCACGATGCATGCTGGAAAGGGCATTGTCTTCGATGCATCCATACATGACAGGGAATGGATGCATGTGCAGACAGACACTTTTGGGTATGTCTATTTACGTTTCGAATTCGCGCGGTCCCCTTGCGGGACATTGTTGGGATGATGAAGATGGCAAAGATTCAGCTTGGGCACCAGCTCTATATCTATCAGCTCATTGCAAAGGAATATGGGACAGGGCACCAGATATTCCTGCCAAAGATCGAGGAGCTCTTCAAGGCCGAAGGCATAGAGCCAGAAGACCTCGGCTTCGAGACATACCGCGATGTGATGGCAGCCTGCTCCGACTTCGTGACGCTCACCGACTTCAAGGGAGGCAGGAGCTACGTCACGATTGTCCAGAACGAGCAGTGGGACGAGGCGCTTGCCGCACCGGTCCATGAAAAGGGATCGGGCAAGGCAGGAAAGCCCTGGAAGAAAAAGAAGGGCTCCCAGCTCAAGGCCGTGAAGCCCCGCCATATCCAGAAGAAGCAGAAGAAGGCAAAGCCGGAAGAGACACAGAAGCCTCAGGACAAGGCAAAGGCTCCAGAGGCAGATGCTGCAGCTGTGCCTGAAACTCCATCAGCAGAAACGCAGCCCGAAGCAGCAGAGCCGACAGCTCAGGCAGCGCCCGAAGCCAAGCCCGAGACCGTGGCAGCCGAGGAAGAAGAGCCAAAGGCAGATGAGACCCCTGCAGTCGAGGATGCCGGCCATCCCCATGTCTTTACGCTCGATGAGATCCGTGCCCTTCCGGACGAGCCTGAGGCCGAAGAGGAACCCGCATCCGAAGAAGCGGCCCCTGAAACGCCTGCCGAAGCAGAGCCTGAGCCTGAACCGGCAGCGGCGGCGCCTGCCCCTGAGCCGAAGGCAGCAGATGTCCCCGTGCAGGAAGCGCCACAGGCGCCTGTGCCCGTTACTCCTGCAAAGAAGACGCCAGCGCCCGCCAAGGAGGGACCGGAGGCGTCCGTGCTTCCGAGAAGCCTGCCCAGGAGCTTTTCAGCCGAGGTTCACTGCAAGGACGAGCTTCTGAGCCTTCTCACCCGCATGCTCCCCTTCGATATCGACCTTACGCAGATCCTCGACGAGGACTGGCACCATGCCCTCGCGACCGGTGCGGTCGAAGGCTCGAGGAGCCGCGTGAGCTTCCCGATTCGCTTCCTTGCAGAAGATGGCACGAGCCCCATCCGCCTTACGATCCGCAGGAGCACGCGTCCGATTGCCGGCAAGCAGTGGTCGCTCATCCTCGTCGACGGCGATGACGGAACGGGACACGCCCATGACGCGGTCGGCATCGAAGGTCTGCCGCATGTCGACGAAGGCGCCTGGAGCGATCTGCTTTCACAGGGTGCTGCCGATTCCGCCAAGAGTCCTGACCGCGCATTCTCCGACTTCGCATCGTTCGGCTCCTGGGAGTCGGTCCTTGGCACGCTCGCACGCATGGCTGCGCCAGAAGTGTGGTCAGATTCCGGCGCTGGAAGCGAGCGCTACCCGATCCTCCATGAGTATCTCGTCTCTACCTTCGTGCGTCTCTCGCACGAAGGGAAGATTCTCGAGGTGCCCGGAGCAGGATTCGCTGCCTTCAACACGGGCCTTGTGACCGCCTTCCAGGAAGACATCTATGCCTGCCTCACGGCAGCGACGGCCCAGGACCCCTCTCCCTGGCAGCTTGCTGGCTTCGCTGTCGCAGGAGCAGGCGAGCTCGGCCAGAAGCTCGTTGCCCTCATGAATCCGCTGCCCCAGCCTGCACGCTACCTCACATCCCTTGCCGACATCGAGCCCGATACGACACGGCTCGTGAGCATCGACTATCACGGCATCTTTCTCGGCGAGACTGAACGCCTGCCAAAGGCCTGGCTTGCCGCGCAGGTCGAAGGGACGCCAGCAGCCTCGCTTGTCGACGACCTCTTTGCAGCTGGCTCTGCTCCTGCCGCACGCATGCAGGCAAAGACGAAGCTTGGCCATGCACTCGCACAGGACCCCTCCGTCTGGCGCAGGCTCTGCCGCGACCTCGATGAGGCGCTTCAGGCCTCGCTCGTCCATACCCGTACGAGCTACCGCTGGTGCGCCCCTGCCTATGAGCCCTCAAGCGACAGCCTGAGGCTCCTCCTGCCGCTCGCACTCTCCGATGGCCGCACCGTCGATGCAGCCCTCTCGCTCGAGCTCATGCCGTCCGGAAGCTATCAGGCCTCTTCGGTCGTGACGCTCGACCGTGCACGTGCCTGCACGCGTGTCATCTCCTCCGAGCAGCCATCCTGGCTCGAAGCCTAGAAGCACAAAACAGGCTCTCTGAAACTTCTGATGGGTAGCACAGGTTGCTCCTCCCGACCACCGACCCTGAGGCGGTTTGATTCCATCGGCTGGCGGATGCGACGATCGGAGCCGTGCATGGACGCGCAGGCCGGGATGCTGGCGCAGCTCTTCGGGAGGTTTATGGTGCTCGGCCCCGAGTGGGAGGTGTCCGGCGTCTGGTCCGAGGAGCGCGGCAGCGCCCCGAGTGCGGGAGGCGCTGCGGCGCCCGCGGCGCCCGCGAGCGCACCTGAGGACCATCTATACATTCATTCCCTGCGTTCCTATAAACCCAGCAGTTCGCTATGGCTTCCCGTGCGTGTGGCAACAAGCACGAGGCCCTCCTCGTCGATGAGGTAGATGAGCAGCCAGTCGGGTTCGATGTGGCACTCCCGGTGCCCGTGGTACGTTCCGCCCAGCGTGTGGTCACGCATCGAATCGGGCAGGGCCTCCCCGCGCGCGAGCGCCTCGAGGGTCGACTCGAGCTTGGAGAGGTCCTTGCCCTGTCTCTTGATGCGCTTGTAATCCTTCTTGAACTTCGCTGTGAACCTCAGTTCCAGCATGGCCTACTCCTCGTCGAGCGCGGCCATGGCCTCCCTGACGGTGTGGTAGGGGCCAGAGAGGTTCCTGCCCGCAGCCGCATCATCCATCGCGGCAAGCGTCTCGGGGCTGAACCCGTAGGGGTTCGAGGGGTCAAACGGAAAGCCGCCCCGGCGATTGAAGGCGGAGACGAACATGCGGATGGCATTGCTCGGGGAGGTGCCAATCTCGTCGCAGACGGCGCAGAAGCGGTCCTTCTCGTCTTTGCGGAGCTTTGCGGAGATGGATTCGGACGCGACGGCAGTAGCCATGATGACCTCCTATTACATATGATTACATTGTCTTACATTGTATACCATTATTGCCGTGCTTCTACACTCAGCCATCCGCGATAGGATTGCCGCAGCGTGAAAAGACACAAGGCTTTTGGCGGTCGCGGGTACACGTACCCACGGCCGCATCTTTCTTGCGCCATGCAGAAGCTCTCATCTGCCCAGTCCTTCAGGCTGAATGGACAGGAGTGGATATGAGCAACTTCCAGATAGTCTGTTCCCACTTAAACGCTCGCCTGCGCCATCCCGAACGTCCGCCCACGATCGGCCCCGTCACGTTCTCATGCGCGATGCCGTTGCGATGCTGGATGGTACCGTTGCGGGTGATGACGAACTTGGGCCAGCTGTCCCGAATCCGCTCGAGCAGGCAGTGCTCGTGGCCCTCGGTCGCGTGGTCGACCATGATGGCCATCGCCACCTGCACGCAGGCGCACCCCATCTCGGACAAGTGCAAGATGAAATTGTACTCGAGCATGCCGATGCACCCCACGCTCACCTCGTAGCCCAGGCTTCTCGCGTAGCTGTAGATGATGTTCTCGAGCACGCCGGCTTTCTGGGCTCTCTGAAACTTCTGGTGGGTAGCACAGATTGCTCCTCCCGACCGCCGACCCCGCAGGCGGTTTGATTCCATCGACTGGCTGACGCGACGATCGGAGCCTTGCATAGACGCGCAGGTCGGGATGCTGGCGCAGCTCTTCGGGAGGTCGATGGGGCTCGGCCCCGAGTGGGAGGTGTCCGGCGTCTGGTCCGAGGAGCGCGGCAGGGGCGCTCGGGCGGCTGTGCCCGTGGATGACGCACTCGAACATGCCGGAGATGAAGGTGGTCGCGAGGACGCTCCGCAAGGAGCGGGAGGACGTCCTCGACTGGTGGCGGTGGGGCTCGATGAGCGCCATCCTGGAGGGCCTCAGCTCCGTGATTCAGTCCGCCAGGAGGGCCGCAAGGGAGTTCAGGAACACCGGCTGCTTCGAGACGATGATATTCCTCAGGCTCGGTCGCCTGGACTTCCCGGCCCAGGTCGCCTTCTCATCTGCTACCTACTAGAAACAGCGAAGAGCCCAAAAATCCAATGCACATGAAGGGAGGCACCCGGCGCTGCCGGATGCCTCCCTTTCTCATGCCTTGGATTGTTCCAGAGACGCGGGAACTAGCCCCTGCGCTCTTCGATCTCGGCTGTGATATCTGCGATGAAGTCGTCGAGGTTCCTCTGGACAGTCTCGTTCGAGCGGTCACGGACGGAGATGTTTCCGGCCTCGGCCTCCTTCTCGCCGATGATCAGCATGTACGGGACACGGTCGATTGAGCGGGCCTCGCGGATCTTGTAGCCAATCTTCTCGTCGCGGTCATCGACCTTGACGCGGACCTTGGCAGCGCGCAGACGGTCTGCGACCTGATGAGCATAGTCGCGCGTCTTCTCGGAGACCGGAAGGATCTTGACCTGGCAGGGAGACAGCCACGTCGGGAACTTGCCGGCGTACTGCTCGATGAGCATGCCGATGAAGCGCTCGAAGGAGCCGAAGCCTGCACGATGGATCATGATCGGCTGCTTCTTGGAGCCGTCCTTGTCCGTGTACTCGAGCTGGAAGTTGTGCGGAAGCTGGAAGTCGAGCTGGATCGTGCCGCACTGCCACTCGCGGCCGAGGCAGTCCTGCAGGTGGAAGTCGATCTTCGGTCCGTAGAAGGCGCCGTCGCCCGGGTTGATCTTGTAGTCGACGCCCATGGCCTCGAGAGCATCCTTCAGGCCCTGCTCTGCGCGCTCCCAATCCTCGTCGGAGCCCATGGAGTTGTCAGGACGCGTGGAGAGCTCGACCCTGTATGGGAAGCCGAACTGCGCATAGTAGGCCGTGATCAGATGGGCGACATCGGTGACCTGCTCCGTAATCTGGTCCGGACGGATGAACAGGTGTGCATCGTCCTGCTGGAACTCGCGGACACGGAAGAGGCCGTGGAGGGCACCACGAAGCTCGTGGCGATGGTCGATGCCGGCCTCGGCGAGCTTGAGCGGCAGGTCGCGGTAGCTCCTCGGCTTGCTCTTGTAGATGAGGCAGGCACCCGGGCAGTTCATCGGCTTGATCGCGTAATCCTCGTCGTCGATCTTCGTCGTGTACATATTCTCTTTGTAGTGGTCCCAGTGGCCAGAGGTCTCCCAGAGCTTGCGGGACAGGATGATCGGCGTCTGCACCTGGTCATAGCCGAACTTGTCCTGCATCTCCATCCAGTACTGCATGAGGGAGTTCCTGATGCGCATGCCGTTCGGCAGCCAGAACGGGAAGCCGGGGCCGGCCTCGTTCATCATGAACAGCTCCATCTCCTGGCCGATCTTGCGGTGGTCGCGCTTCTCCGCCTCCTCGAGGAGCTTCAGATGTGCCTCGAGCTCGTCCTTGCTGCGGAAGGCGACGCCATTGATGCGGGTGAGCATCTTGTTGTTCTTGTCGCCCTTCCAGTAGGCGCCGGAGACGCCCGTGAGCTTGAAGGCCTTGAGTGCCTTCGTATAGGTGATGTGAGGGCCGACGCACATGTCGACGTACTCGCCCTGCTTGTAGAACGTGATGCGGGCATCCTCAGGAAGGTCGCCGATGTGCTCGACCTTGTACTTCTCGCCGCGCTCCTGCATGTGCTTGATGGCCTCTTCGCGCGGAAGCTCGTAGACCTCGAACTTCAGGTTCTCCTTGCAGATCTTGCGCATCTCCTCTTCGATGCGCGGGAAGTCCTCCTCGGAGATCTTCTGGCCCTCAGGCAGGTCGATATCGTAGTAGAAGCCATTGTCGGTTGCCGGGCCGAATGCGAAGTCGGCATCCGGGTACAGGCGCTTGATGGCCTGCGCCATGATATGGGCTGCGGAGTGGCGGATTACGTGGAGCTCCTCGTCCTCGGGGCATTCTGCGACGTGGCCGTCGTTGTACAGAACCTTCATCTGATTTCCTCTTCCATTGATGGCTGCTTGCGCTGTTCACAAAAAGAGCCCGGCAGTCGGCATCTCCGGCCTCCGAGCATTTCATGGCGCCTGTCACTTGGCCTGTAGGCCTGTCAGGGGACAGACGCCTACATAGTCTCCGGAACCGCTCTTCTGTATGCCAGAAGGCACTGTATGGACTGCATCAAGCCAAGCCTTTCATTCGAACTGGCAACAGTTTTACCACATATGGAGACGAAGCGTTGCTGAAGGACCCCAAGCCTTTGCCATCTGCGGCCAAATACCACGAACTCGTGACGGATGGACCCGATCTGCATGGTCTTCAGGGCTCAGAAAGCAGCTCCGAACGAGCTATCTACAATTCAGATAGCCTGATGCCTATTTTCCATGTATCCCCCAAGCTTGAAAAATCCTTAAGCCGCTTGTATGGTTGAAAACATGATTACTGAGACGATGACATACTCCGCGCAGATGATGCAGATGCCCAAGCCCGGGCACCTGGCTCTACGTTCATGCGTGGCCAGGACCGGGCGCAGCTGATGGCTGGCCTCCGGCGGGATGTCAGTCGCTTACTGTATATCCTGATCTGGAGTCTATCGTGATAGCTATTTCGCATCTAACAAAGCAATACGGCAATGCCTCTTCCGAGCATGCTCTGGACGGTGTCTCGCTCGAGATTCCTGACGGCGACATCTTCGGTATCATCGGCATGTCCGGCGCCGGCAAGTCGACACTCGTCCGCTGCATCAACCTGCTCGAGACCCCGACGTCGGGTTCCATCGTCGTGGATGGACAGGACGTCCAGGGGCTCTCCGGTGCAGCGCTTCGGACCTACAGGCGCCGCGTCGCGATGATCTTCCAGCAGTTCGGCCTCCTGGCGCAGAAGACAGCCCTCGAGAACGTGTGCTTCCCCTATCTTGCTGCAGATGGCAAGGTCACGCCCGAGCAGAAGAAGGAGGCAGAAGGCTTCCTGGCTGAGGTAGGACTCGCCGACAAGGCAGGCTCCTATCCAGCACAGCTCTCCGGCGGCCAGAAGCAGCGTGTCGCAATCGCCCGTGCCTTGGCGTGCCATCCTGCCTACATCCTCTGCGATGAGGCGACATCTGCCCTCGACCCGGCCAGTACCGCATCCGTGCTCAAGCTCCTGCGCGAGATCAATGAGCGCACGGGCGTCACGATACTTGTGATCACCCACTCGATGCAGGTTGTCGAAGACATCTGCAAGCATGTCGCAGTGCTTGTGCACGGCAAGGTCGTCGAGTCCGGCACGGTCCAAGATGTCTTCTCAGATCCCCAGCACACCGTGACGAAGCAGCTTCTCGGAAAGGCAGGCTGGGATGAATAGCTTCCAGGAATTCCTCAATGTCTATGCATCGCTTCTGGGACAGGGCATAGCCGATACGCTCGCAATGCTCCTGATCTCCACGTTCTTCGCCTATCTGATCGGCCTCTTCCTCGGCATCGTCCTCTATGTGACCGAGCCCGCAGGCCTTCGTCCCCACAAGGCGCTGAACGCTGTCCTTGGATGGATCATCAACATGGGACGCTCCATCCCCTTCATCATCCTGCTCGTGGCAGTCATGCCGATGACAAGGACGCTTGTGGGAACGACGACCGGCGTCCGCGGCGTCATCCCTCCTCTCGTCCTTTCGACCGCACCCTTCGTCGCCCGCATGGTCCAGCAGTCGCTCGCCGAGGTCCCGAAGGATGCCATCGAGGCAGCAGAGTCCTGCGGCGCCTCGGTACCCCGCATCGTCGTCTCTGCGCTTCTGCCTGAAGCCCTGCCTTCGATTGTCCGCGGCATCTCGATCACCCTCATCACGGCCCTCGGCTACACGGCGATTGCAGGAGCAGTCGGTGCAGGCGGCCTCGGCGATATCGCAATCCGCTACGGCTACTACCGCTACGAAGATGAGGTCATGCTCATCACCGTCGTCCTCATGATCATCCTCGTCCAGATCATCCAGAGCACCTGCGACGCAATCGCAAAGGCGATTGACCACCGCTAGGCTCAGCTCCTGTCCACTTCTCTACATGGCACTGCCGCAGAAGGCATTTCGCCCCTGCGTTTGTAGCTTGCACCCTAAAACACAAGATTTGAAAGGAAATCAGCCATGCTTACCCGCAAGAACTTCCTCGCTGGCTCTGCCGCCCTCATCGCTTCCTCTGTCCTCGCCGCCTGCGGCAATTCCGGCTCTGCGAGCTCTTCTGCCTCCGAGACGAAGACACTCACGGTCGCAGCCTCTCCTTCGCCGCACGCCGAGATATTGAACAACTTCGCCGTGCCCAAGCTCAAGGACCAGAACATCGACCTCGAGGTCAAGGAGTACACCGACTACATCATCCCGAACCAGGTCACCTCTTCGGGCGAGGTTGACGCCAACTACTTCCAGCACATCAACTACCTCAACAACTACAACAAGGAGAACGGCACCGACCTTGTCGGCGTTGCCACCATCCACTACGAGCCGTTCGGCATCTACGCCGGCAAGTCCTCCGACCTCAAGAACATCGCAGATGGTGCTAAGATCGCTGTCCCGAATGACCCGACGAACGAAGGCAGGGCCCTCCTGCTCCTCCAGCAGGAAGGGCTTGTCACCCTCAAGGATCCTGAGAACCTCGAGGCAACGCCTGTCGATGTCGCAGAGAACCCCCACAGCCTGAACTTCGTCGAGGTCGAGGCAGCTGCTGTCCCCCGCCAGCTCCAGGACGTCGACTTCGCTGTCATCAATGGCAACTACGCAATCGAGGCAGGACTGCATGTCTCCGACGCTGTTGCCGTCGAGGCAGCAGATGGCACGGCTGTCGAGCAGTACGCCAACTACATCGTGACGACGCCCGACAAGCAGGACGACGACCGCATCAAGGCACTGGTCTCTGTCCTCACCTCCGACGACTTCAAGACCTACCTCAAGGGCACCTACGACGAGGATGTCCTGCCGGCATTCTAGGATCTCATCTGAGACCGCAAGACAGCGAGGGGCGCACATCCGTGCGTCCCTCTTTTCTTGTGCGGAGACATGACTTCTCAGGCGTCGACGGCAGCCTGCCTTTGCTATGGCCTGGCACAGCCGGAGACCAGCGGCAGGCATCCGCCTGCACAAGGACGAGGAGCCACGTCCCGATCCGAGCAAGACACACATGTATGTGTGTCTTGGCTTTGCAGCGCCCATTCTCTTTCAGACACGCCGATCTGCTGCCGTGGACACCTTGCATGCATAGCGGTGCTCCTCGCTCAGGCAGGGGCCGCCTCGAAGCTTCTGCCTCTGTACGGCACAGGCCCTCAGCAGAAGAAACGCTGTCCTCTCCCGACAAGAAAGGAACCCCATGCCGTCCGGCACAGGGCTCCTGAAACGTTCTCGCGTGTGGTCTTACTGGATGCGCGTACGGCAGTACGGGCAGACCTTCCATTCCGCATTCAGCGGACGGTGGCAGGTCGGGCAGACGTTCCTGACCTGGGTGTTGCAGACCGGGCAGACGACGAAGTCGCGGTCGATCGGCGTGCCGCACTTCGGGCAGATGCCGTAATGGGAGAGCTGGTGCTCGCGCAGGGCGATATCGAGGTCCTGTTCCTCGCGGTCGACGAGATAGGAGCTCGGACGGAGGATCACGTAGGCAAGAAGGCCGACGATAGGAATGACCGAGATGATGGCCCAGAGCCACCAGGGCTCGGCGCCACGGCGCTGTGCATCGCGGATCACGTAAACGATCGAGAGGATATAGAGGATCACGACGCAGGCAACCATCAGGTACAGCACCATGCGTACTTCAGGGGTAATGATCTGATCGAGAAGCTCTTGCATGTGAAAGGCGCTCCTTCTGTTCTGGGACGATGCTGCATTCCTGCGCACGTTCTCTTTCGGCAATTGCAGACAAGCATACCGCTATGGACGCAGATGCCCAGGCCACAACACGGCCGCCGGTGCGTTCATGAGCCAATCTTCACAAAAAGCAGGACCTTCGTCAAGCCTTCACGCCAGACTGCGCATGTCTTGGAGGTGGATGTAAAGATACCCGCTACCTGAGCCAGGGACGATAGATGGCAGCAACCTCGCCTGCTGTCGTGATCGATCCGCAGGCGCAGAAGGGCTTGCCCCTGAGCGCCTCGACCGCCTCAGGAACCGAAGGATAGATGCCTTCTGGCTCTTTGCCATGGGCGCGGAAGACCTCAGCAAGCTGGCCCGCCGGAAGGGCGCGGGGAGATGCGGTCTGCGCACAGACGACCTTCGGAAAGGCAGCAGAGAGCCTCTCCACGATGCCATCCACATCCTTGTCGGCAAGTACCGCACAGAGAAGATGCGGCCTCTTCTCACGGTCTGGCTCCACATCGGCGACAGCTGTGAGGAAGGCATCGACCGACTGCGGATTGTGGCAGGCATCGATGAGGACGACCGGCTTCGGACAGACGATATCGAAGCGTCCGGGCGTCGGCGTCGTCACGATGCCGCGATAGGCACGGTCTGGATCGAGCGCACGTCCGAGGAAGTCCTCGGCAAGGCAGACCGCACAGGCGATGTTTGCTGCCTGATAGCCCGGCTTCAAGGCGCCAAGCTCCGCAAGCGTCTGGCGCGGTGTCGTGACATCGAAGATGAGGGAGCCACCGATGCGCCCCGGCAGCTCACGGATGCGGAAGCTTGCATGGGGAAGGTCGGGATGCGCAGCAGGCACACCTTTCTCCATCTCCCCTGCCGCATCTTCGAGCCTCTCGGGCCGAAGCAGCGTCGGCACAGTCCCAGCCTGCTTTGCCTGCTTGAGGAAGACATCCTCGACGCTTGCAGGGGTCGCCGTGCCGGCACCGAGCACGCAGGTGCGTCCCGGCTTGATGATGGCAGCCTTCTCTGCAGCGATCTTCTCGAGCGTATCGCCCAGAATCTTCATGTGGTCGAGGCCTATGCCCGTGATTGCGACCGACTCGATCGAACGGCAGGCAGACGTTGCATCCCATCTTCCGCCCATGCCGCACTCGAGAACCGCGACATCGACGCCGGCTTCCGCGAAGGCAACGAAGGCAGCGACGGTCAGAAGATCGAACTCCGTGATATCGAAGGGAGGAAGGCCTTCTGCCGCACGTGCGGCAAGGACCCGTCTGCCTGCCTCGTCTGCTGCAGCAACCGCATGGGCAAACGCTTCTTTCGAGATGGGCTTGCCGCCTATCTCCATGCGCTCGTTGTAGCTCACAAGCTCAGGCGACGTATAGAGGCCGCAGCTGAGACCTTCTGCCATAAGGAGCCCTGCCGCATAGCGTGCCGTCGAGGTCTTGCCATTCGTGCCGGCAATCTGGACGGAACGATATGCCTTGTCAGGATCATGGAGCTCTTCGAGCATCGCCGTGACCGGATCTAAGCTCGGAGAGATGCCGAAACGGAGCGCCCCCTTCAAGGTTGCAAGCGCCTCATCATATGTCATGTCCTCCACAGCGAAGGGAAGCGTATATCCCACTGATATCTCCTCTCAAGCATGCCTGGGCATGCAGATCTCTCAATCCTGTGCAAGCACGGCTTCGGCCTCTGCAATGACAGACGTCGTGCCAAGAAGGCATACGGGACGTCCTGTCGCGCGTGCCTCAGAAAGCGCTCCTGCAACTGTCGGAACGAAGCGTGTCTCTATCCCTTCAGCCGCAAGGCATCTTCCCTGCCTCTCCGTGAAGACGTAGTGCGGATTCTGGGAGGCCGTGAGCCAGATCTCGTCTGCCACCCCCGCCATCTCATGCACGACGCCAGCATAGTCCTTATCGTCGGGAATGCCGACGATTGCGATAAGACCAGGACCGCAGCCGAGATGGGCGAGCGCCTCTCTTGCTTCCTCAGCGCTTGCCCGGTTGATGCAGGCATCGACGACGAGCAGCGGTTCCTTCGAGACAAGCTCCATCCTGCCCGGAATCCTGAGCCTGCCCAAGGCTTCGCGCACCTTGCGCTCCGCGAGCTCATGTCCCAGAAGCGCTTCTGCAAGCGCGAGCGCCAGTGCCGCATTGCGTGCCTGGAACTCTCCCAGAAGCGGCAGCTCCACGTCTTCGAGCACCTGGCTCTGGTTCTTGAGCGTACAGATGATGCCTGCCTTGCCCCAGCGGATGGCCGTGGCCTCGAAGTCCCTGCCGTACTCCAGAAGCGGTACGCCGAGCGCACGGGCCCGCTGGGCAATCTGGACCAGAGCCTCTTCCTCCTGCGGGCCTATGAAGGCAGCTTCGCATTCAGGCTGTATGGCATAGGCCTTGTCAGCGGCGATGGCTGAGACCGTAGGGCCAAGCTCGCGCGTATGCTCGAGGAAGATGGTATTGATTGCACAGAAGCGGTGCGGCACGTTCGTGACATCGTCGAAGCGTGCCCCCTTGCCACACTCGAGGATGTCTGCCTCAGTGCCTTGCGTACGGAACCACGAAAGCGCAGCCGCGCACTCGATCCCGATGGGGCTCACAAACTCGCCGGGCAAGAGCCTGTCCTCGATCTTCTCTATAGCGGGCGCCACCGCCGTCACCGCTTCCGCAAGCTCACTGTCCGATATCGGCACCCCATCCACGCAGAAGCGCTCGTTGAAGCGCCTGATGTGCGGGCTTGTCATGAGCCCGACACGCCGCTCTGTCTGGACAAGCGCGGCTGCCATGCGAGCAGCCGACCCCTTGCCCTTGCTGCCCGTGACGATAGCGGCATCCGCATGGGCAAGGCTCCTCAGAAGATCGCGCGTGAGCTCGGGGTGCCGCTTTTCGGAGTCAGGTGCATCGAAGGAAAGCCCAGGCGCTGCAGCCATATACGACGCATAGATGAAGTCTTCTGCTTCGTCTCTCCTCATGCAAGATCGTCCCTGACCGTGCGCATCACGAGGCCTGCGACATTGACGCCGGAGACGGACTCGATCCCCTGCATGCCTGCCATCACATTGATCTCGCAGAACCAGTAGCCCGCATGGTCCACAAGAAGGTCGAGCCCGAAGAAGTCGAGCCCCGTCTCTTCCCAGACATCATGCACCGCTGCACGCATGTCCCGATCGATCTCCTTCTTCTCGAGCTCAGCACCAAGCGCATAGTTCGCGCGGAATCCGTGCTCCGCCTTCCTCCTCATGGCAGCCACAGCCTCGCCGCGGATGCCGAAGACACGGATATCCTTTCCTAGGCTCTCCTCGATGCACTGCTCGAAGAGAAGCTCGCGGTCAGGTCCCACCTGCTGCTCTAGGCGCGCGAGGTCATCCTCGTCCTTGATGAGCCAGATCTCGCGTCCTTCCGAGCTCGCAAGCCCCTTTGCGACGAAAGGCACGCCGACCTCGGATGCAAGCATCTCGAAGCCGGCACCGGCATGTGCGAGCACCCAGCGCGGCATGCGGAAGGCAGAGGAGCTGATGTCTTCCACCTGTGCATGCTTGTCCACATAGCGCGCGAAGGGGGCGATGCTGTTGTAGCTCCTTGTGGCAAGCGCATTTGCTGCCGCTATGAGGTGTCCCCATTTGTAGCGGTTCAGGACGAAGTCAGCAGGCGCAAGCGGCTCCCCGTGAAAGAGCAGCGTTCCATCCTCTGTCTTTCCCATGTCGGCAATGCCGGTGATGGAAAGATCCATAGAGAGGGCATGCGCCTCTTCGACAAGACGGCGGCAGGTATAGGCAGAGCCCATGTCGCTGTAGCGCTCTATCAGATAGCCAGAGAGCCTCATCTGACCTTCACCCTTTCTTCGTTGAGGGCCGCCCAGGAGATGATCGGGAAGAGGACGAGGCAGATGAGCATCTGGATGGGCAGGTCCAGATCGAGCTGGAAGACCGCAATGACCGTACCGAGAAGCGCCATGAGCTGGAGGTCCATGCTGCGTCTCAGGATATGCGACTCCTTCCGCTCGACCGTGACCACATCGTTCACGGAGTCGATGCCCAAGGCTGCGCGGGTTCCGGCAGGCAGGCTCACGCGCGCGTCATCAATGCCCTCATCCACAAGCACGCGGAGCTGAGCCTGCGCGCTGCCGAAGCGCACACAGATTCGGTCATTGTCCTCGACGCCCGCAAGCTTCATGAGGTCGGGAGAGAGGCGGGCGATGCCATTTGCATCGTCTTCGTCCTTCGCATAGGTCGAAAGGAGCCAGAGCTTGCGGGAGCCTATCCACCGGTCCAGGAAGGCATCTCCGATGCGTCCCAGGCGCCCCTTCTCCTTTGCCTTCGGCGCATCGGCAAGGACAAGCTCGAGGGCCCTGTCCACGCCGAGCGCACGCTCGGCCTGGGCGAGACGCCTGAGGTCGTCGCCCGAGCAGTCCTCCCGAAGACGGCAGAACGGGTCCGAACGCGTCGTGCTCGGGCCATAGCTTCTCCTCATGAGCTCGCACGTATCCGCATCCGCACGGTCGAGAAGAAGCTCCATCTCCTCCTGCCGGATCTGATGGACCGGCAGCTGTCCGATACCGAGCAGGGCCTTGAAGTAGCGCGGCACATAGACGCTCTCCTCATGCGCCACGAGCGCATAGGGCGCATAGTCGGCGCCATGAGGGTCAATCACGAGCTGCGTATCCGACACGCGCGAGTAGAGCACGCACTCCTTCGGACGTGCGGAATCCCCCGTCTCCTTCTCGATCCACTCAGCCACATCATGAGAGACATAGACCCTGTCCACATGCTCTGCAACAGGGACGCGGACCATGCAGGCACGGGCAGGCGTCCTCTGGACAAGCACAGGCATCCCGGCTTCCGGCTCGAGGAGCCCTTGGCCAGAAGCTCCTCCGAAGAGCCGCTTCGTCATGCGGTTCGGCAGGAAGATGGCAGATGGGCATGCATCTTCACCCACAGCAGAAGATGCCAGCCTTGCCTCTGCATAGGCGCGGTCAGCCGTGCGCACATGGACGAGCGGAGCTTCTCCGGAAGGCCCCTGGAGGCAGAGCGTACCTGAAATGCCCTCATGAGATCCTGCGCTGAGATAGCAGACATCGCGGGGCAGCTGCTCCTTTGCCTGGAAGAGGTGCATGACCTGAGGATCGGGAGCTTCCTTGTCCCAGCGTCCTGCCATGAGGCAGAAGAGCGCAAGGCCTTTTGCCAGGGCAGCGGCTGCCGAAGGATCTGCTACATTCCGGAGCTGTCCGTTTATCTCGAGCTGGAGCGCAGGCGCCTGGGCTCGTTCGGAGACATTCCTTCCAATCGTATGAGGACCTGCCGCCGCGAACACGCCGTCATGCATGACTGCATCGTCGAAGCGGCCGAGCTTCCCTACCGTCTGGACAAGCGAGGCATTCATCAGGTCGAGAAGGAACTTGTGTCCCAGAAGGGACGGATGCTCCTTGCCGCCCGTGCCGATATCGACACCGAAGCCGCGATCTGACGCAGCACCGTGGAGATCGAGGACGCAGGATATCCGATGCTCAAGGCAATAACGGACAAGCTCTCTCTGGTACGTGTTCTCCTCGAAGGCATCGAAGTTCGGATCGTGCCCGTCTGACCTTGCGTGGCAGAAGACATGGATGCCTGCCTCCTCATGGAGCCAGAGCGCGAGAGCTCCTGTCAGGATCTCTGCACGCTTGTCCTTTCCCTCCCGCGTCTGCATCACCGCATGCGGCGCCGAGACCAGGATGGGGATGCTGCCCTCCTTGATGAGGAGGGCAGGTCCTCTGCCCTCATAGCTATGGCTCGAGAAGCGCTCCTCGAGAGACGAGAGGCGCTCTGCCAGGGCATCTGCCATGCTTGCTTCCATCATCTGCTGCTTCTGCCAGCCCCTGCAAGCTCGCGTGCCTCACGCCTGAGCTCGCAATCATCCGCAAGCACGCCACGCGCTGCCTCGGTCACGGTGAGGGACCCGGTGCTCTTGATGCCCCTCATGGTCATGCAGCTGTGCTCGGCAGAGAGGATGACAAGAGCGCCCTCGGGGTCGAGCTCCTCCATCAGGGCATCTGCAATCTGGGCCGTCAGGCGCTCCTGCACCTGGAGGCGGTGGGCATAGCCCTGGACGAGCCTCCCGAGCTTCGAGAGGCCGCAGATCCGTCCATGCTTCGGCAGATAGACGACCGCAGCTGTGCCACGGAACGGCAGGATATGGTGCTCGCAGAAGGACTCGAATGGGATGTCGCGCACGACGACGAGCTCGTCTGAATCAGGAGCCTCGAACTGCTTCCTCAGATGCGCCTTCGGCTCTTCCCACATGCCCGAGAGCAGCTCTTCGGTCGCCCGCGCCACGCGTGCCGGCGTCTCCTTGAGGCCTTCACGGTCAGGGTTCTCGCCTATCGCCAGCAGGAATTCGCGCACGGCATGCTCGAGGCGCTCCTCGTCGATCTCGGCAAAGCCCTGATCGTTGAGCTCGCGTCCATAGGCGTCCTTGGTGCCGGTCAGATGTGCCGGCTCGAATGTCGAAGATTCCCTCATGCCTCAGCCTTGGCCCTTTCTGCTGCCTCGATCGTGTGCTCGGCAAGAATTGCGCAGGTGACCGCGCCGACCCCTCCCGGCACCGGCGTGAGCGCACCCACGACCTCTTTCGCCTCTTCGGCGACATCGCCGACAAAGCGGCCTTCCGAGGGAAGGTAGTTCATACCGACATCGATGACCGTCTGGCCACGACGGAAGGCATCGGCGGTGAGCATCTGGGGCCTGCCGACACAGGCAACGACGATGTCCGCTGCACGCGTCTCTGCAAAGAGATCCTTCGTGTGGCTATGGCAGAGCGTCACCGTCGCATTGCGCCCGAGCAGGAGCGAGGCGAGAGGGCGTCCCACGACAAGCGAGCGTCCGACGACCGTGACCTTGGCTCCATCAAGCGGGGCACCATAGTGGTCAAGCATCGCGACGACCGCAGCTGCCGTGCAGGGAGCAAAGCCCACTCGGCTGCCGGAGAAGACGCCGTAGAGCGAGCCTTCCGTGATGCCATCCACATCCTTTGCAGGATCGAGCGCGGCTGCCGCTGCCTTCTCGTCGAGCGTCTTCGGAAGCGGGCGGAACATGAGGCAGCCATGGATCGAGCTATCCTCATTGATGCTGCGGATTGTCGCCTCGACCTCATCCTGCGTGACATCCTCCGGCAGCGCAAAGAGCTTCGTCTCGATGCCTGCCTTGGCACAGCGCTTCTCTGCGGCATGCTGGTAGGAGATGTCATCCGGGCGCTCCCCCACACGCACGAAGGCAAGGCAGGGCTCGATGCCCGCGCCTTTAAGCTGCTCGGTCCGTGCTGCCTGCTCCTCGGTGAGCGCACGGGCAACCGGTGCCCCTCTCAGCTCCTCTGCCATCTGATTCCTCTTTCCACTCTGAGATAGGCCTCATCAGCCTTGGCACAGCCATCTTCGAGCATGGCCTGGGTACGGGAGACGAGGATCTCTGCATAATCGCGGTCTTTCATAGCCTTCGCATTGATGAAGACATTGAGGCAGGCTGCCTTGAGCGACGCCGAGAGCAGCGCTGCGCCTGCCCCTGCATCCGTAAGCGCCATCTTCGAACCGATCTTCGTGAGATCGTCGACGATCACGATCGCCTCGCAGATGGCCTCCATCAGATGCTCAGGCGGCTCCGATGCCTGGCGCAGCGCCTCCTCAAGGACGCGCGTGCGCTCTTCCTTCTCTTCTTCGGTATCCCGCGGCATCCTATAGGCACGGGCAAGCGGCCTGAATGCTTCGGCATCCTCTTCTGCGAGCGTGAACATGCGGCCTCTCAGCTCTTCGAGCTTCGGGAGATATTCCTCGATCTTCGGCTGCACCTCTTCATAGCGGCGCTTGTGGTGCGTGAGGTTTGCGACCATCTCGCCCAGGGCGCATCCCACCGCTGCTGCCATGGCTGCCCCTGCACCGCCGCCTGGCGTCGGCTCCTTCGAGGCAAGCGCCTCCACGAGCTCCTCGGCCGTGCAGTCGCGCATTCTCTTCTCTTCTGGTTCCGTCACGTCTCTTCCTTGTCTGCGCAGCAGCAAGGCCGAGGGTGCCTGTGCGCCCCCGGACCTCTGCTGCCTATCTTCGAATCTTATGCTGCTCTAGAAGAGGCCGACGATCTTTCCGTCCGGCGTGACATCAATCTTCTCTGCTGCAGGCACCTTCGGAAGTCCCGGCATGGTCATGATGTCACCGGTAAGGGCGACGATGAAGCCGGCGCCGGCAGATACCTTCACGTTTCTGACCGTGATGCGGAAGCCAGCGGGCGCCCCGAGCTTCTTGGGGTCGTCCGTGAACGAGTACTGCGTCTTTGCCATGCATACCGGAAGTCCGCCGAAGCCCTGCTCCTCGAGCTGGGCGAGCTGCTTCTGTGCCGAGGACGCGTAGTCGACGCCGTCTGCATGGTAGATGCGCTTTGCGATGGCCTCGATCTTGGAAGAGATCGGCTGGTCGAGCTCGTAGGCATACTTGAGCTCGCTCGGCTCGCCGCAGAGGCGCACAACCTCGTCAGCAAGCGCAAGTCCGCCCTCGCCGCCCTTGGCCCAGACCTCGGAGAGCGCGACGTTGACACCGAGCTCATGGCACTTCTGCTCGACGAAGTCGAGCTCTGCCTTCGTATCGGTCGGGAACGCATTGATTGCAACGACAGCCGGCAGGCCAAAGACATCGCGGATATTCGAGATATGGCGAAGGAGATTCGGGATGCCGCGCTCGAGCGCCTCGAGATTCTCCTGGCCAAGCTCTGCCTTCGGCACGCCGCCGTTGTACTTGAGGGCACGCACGGTCGCGACCAGCACGACGCAGGAAGGAGCGATGCCGGCAGCGCGGCACTTGATATCGAGGAACTTCTCTGCGCCGAGGTCGGCACCGAAGCCTGCCTCCGTGACGACGTAGTCGGCAAGCTTCATGGCCGTCGTCGTCGCCTCGACAGAGTTGCAGCCGTGGGCGATGTTTGCGAACGGACCTCCATGCACGAAGGCCGGATTGTTCTCGAGCGTCTGCACGAGGTTCGGCTTGATAGCGTCCTTCAGAAGCGCGCACATGGCGCCCTGGGCATGGATATCGGAGACTGTGACCGGACGTCTATCATACGTGTAGGCAATGACCATGCGGCCGAGGCGGTCTTTGAGATCCATCAGATCCGATGCCATGCAGAAGGCAGCCATGACCTCAGAGGCAACGGTGATATCGAAGCCATCCTGGCGAGGCATGCCATTGCCGACACCGCCAAGACCATCGACGATGCTCCTGAGCTGGCGGTCATTCATATCGACACAGCGCTTCCAGACGATGCGTCGCGGGTCGATGCCGAGAGCGTTGCCCTGCTTGATGTGGTTGTCGAGCATGGCAGCACAGAGGTTGTTCGCCGCGCCGATAGCATGGAAGTCGCCCGTGAAGTGGAGGTTGATGTCCTCCATCGGCACGACCTGGGCATAGCCGCCGCCGGCAGCGCCGCCCTTGATACCGAAGACGGGTCCGAGGGATGGCTCGCGCAGGCACAGGAGCGCATTCTTGCCACGGCGGCAGAGAGCATCCTCGAGGCCGACCGAGGTCGTCGTCTTGCCCTCGCCCGCAGGCGTCGGGTTGATGGCCGTCACGAGAATGAGCTTCGCCTTCTTGGGAAGGTCCTTCAGGGCATGGATGTCAACCTTTGCCTTGTAGCGTCCATAGAGTTCCAGCTGGTCTTCCGAGAGGCCGGCACGCTTTGCGACCTCGGTGACAGGAAGCATCGTTGCTTCCTGTGCAATCTCGATATCTGACTTTGCCATCTTGGCTTCCTTTCGCTTCTTGGCTCCTGCCAATGGTTACCGGGTTTCACGGGGCGATCTGACCATGCTTCCATTGTGTACCTCAAAGCCTACAGCGCCACTCTCAATTCGGATATGTGGCAGTTGTGTGCGCCTATATCGGTTCTTCATGCACATCCATAGCCAAAGCCTATGGACCTGATGCAGCCGGAAGGCACCGGGCATGCCTTCAAGCTTCCCTGCTGGCATGATGCAGCCATGCATGCCATCCTGCTGCCCCTTGAAACGAATGCCAAGATGGAGGCCTGGATTGTCAAGGCGGCACCTGAGCCATACGCTCCAGGGCAGCCTGCAGAAGGCCTGTGGGGGCTTGGTCTCTCCGAGGATGGGATTGCTGCGCTGCGGCATGCAGCTGCGCGGAGATCGGCGACAGAGCGGCTGCTGCTGTCAGCTTCCGCCAGCGGTTGCAAAAGAGATGCACCGGCAATGCCTCACAGTCTTGCAGCAGACAAGCGGCGCCGGTGTAGGCTGACAGCATCAGGAACGGCCATCTTGCAGCAGGGATGGAGATCTTGATCCGGCCGCACCATACGCTTCCGCGCTTGCAGAAGCCGAAAGGTTGCCGGGCTCTTTGCCCTGGCCGCCGCACGCCCTGAGCACACGAAGAAGGCCGCACCTCACGGCGCGGCCTTCCTGTTCAGACGATATGTTCCAGCTGCTACTCGAAGTCGGCAATCTGGGCCTTGAGCTGCTCTACCGTAGCGGTGAGCTCTGCCTTCTGGGACTGCTTCTTCTCGATGACAGCAGGCGCTGCCTTGGCAACGAATCCTGCATTGCCGAGCGTGCGCTCGACGGAAGCAAGATCCTTCTCTGCCTTGGCAAGCTCCTTCTTGAGGCGCTTTGCCTCGGCATCGAGATCTACCAGGCCACCCAGGGCGACGAAGATCTCGAGCGAGCCATCAGCCACGGAGACAGAGCCTGCAGGCTTCGTCTGCTCGGCACCAAGCGCCAGCTGGTCGACACGGCCGACGCTCGTGATGAAGTCACGCTGGGACTCGAGCACGGCAGCATCTTCCGGCGTGGACTTCACGGCCACGTCGAGTTCTGCCTTCGGGGACAGGCGGTAGCGGGCACGGGTGGAGCGCACGACGGAGATGACGCGCTTTGCGAGATCGAAGTCATGCTCTGCGCGCTCGTTCACGAACTGTGCAAGCTCGTCGGGCTCAGGCCACTTGGCGACCATCAGGAACTTGGCGCTGTGGTCATCGAGGCCGGATGCCGGCAGGGCATCCCAGACGCTCTCTGTCACGAACGGCATGACCGGGTGCAGGAGCCTCATCGAGACATCGAGGACATACACGAGGTTGCGCTGGACCTGCAGCTTCTCCTCGGGCGTGCCATCAAGCAGGCGGCCCTTGCAGAGCTCGATGTACCAGTCGCAGACCTCACCCCAGAAGAAGCTCTGGAGATTCCTGGCGTAGTCGCCGAAGTTGTAGGTCTCGAGCTGCTCGGTAGCCTCTCTGACCTCCTTGGCAAGGCGGGAAAGCATCCAGGCATCCTCTGCCGTCTCTGCCTTCGGGGCGCCCGGCGTATAGCCGTCGAGGTTCATCTGCACGAAGCGGGAAGCATTCCAGATCTTCGTGACAAAGGAGCGTGCCTGCTCGGTACGCGGCGAGTCGATGAGCTTTCGCGTCTTCTTGTCGATGTTGGCATCGAACTTGACGTCCTGGTTCGTCGTGATCAGTGTCAGAAGGTTGAAGCGCATAGCGTCAGCGCCGTACTTCTCGATGAGGTCCATCGGGTCCACGCCGTTGCCCTTGGACTTGGACATGCGGCTGCCATCCTTGGCAAGGATCGTGGCGTAGATGTAGACATCGTGGAACGGAACCTCGTCCATGAAGTAGAGCGAGCTCATGATCATGCGGGCAACCCAGAGGGCAATGATGTCGCGGGCGGTCACGAGGACCTTGGTCGGGTGATGCCCCTCCATCTCCTCCGGATGGTCAGGCCAGCCCTGCGTCGCGAAGGTCCAGAGCTGAGAGGAGAACCAGGTGTCGAGGACATCCTCGTCCTGATGGATGTTCTTGCTTCCGCACTTCGGGCACACCTCGGGGTCCTCCATGAGGGCGTCTTCCCAGCCGCAGTCGTCGCAGTGGAAGACCGGAATCCTGTGGCCCCACCAGAGCTGGCGGGAGACGCACCAATCCTTGAGGTTGTCCATCCAGGTAAGGTAGGTCTGCGTCCAGCGGGCAGGATGGAACTTGACTTCCCCATCGCGCACGACCTCAGCTGCACGCTCCTTGAGCTTGTCCACAGCCACGAACCACTGCTCGGAAAGCCAGGGCTCGAGTGCTGTGCCACAGCGGTAGCAGTGCATGACAGAGTGGCTGAGCTCCTCGATGTGATCGAGCAGGCCGTGCTCATCGAACCAGTTGACGATAGCGGTACGGGCCTCATCGCGGTCCATGCCGGAGAACTCGCCGTAGCCATCCACAACGTGTGCCGTCTCATCGAAGATGTTGATCTGCGGCAGGTTGTGCGTCTGGCCCATGGCATAGTCATTCGGGTCGTGCGCCGGCGTGACCTTCACGAAGCCAGTGCCGTAGTTTGCATCGACGTGCCAGTCGGAGAAGATCGGAATCTCGCGGTTCACGATAGGAAGCATCACGGTCTTGCCGACAAGCTTCTGCTTCTCGGGGTCCTGCGGAGACACGGCAACGCCCGTATCGCCGAGCATCGTCTCAGGACGGGTCGTGGCGACCGTGATGTACTCGATGCCATCCACCGGCTCGGTCAGAGGATAGCGGAGGCACCACAGATGGCCCTTCTCGTCCTTGTACTCTGCCTCGTCGTCGGAGATGGCGGTACGGCAGGAGGGGCACCAGTTCACGATGCGCTTGCCGCGATAGATGAGTCCATCGTGGTACCAGTCGCAGAAGACCTTGCGCACGGCACGGGAGAACTCGGGGCTCATCGTGAACTTCTCATCGGAGAAGTCGATGGAGCAGCCCATACGCTTGATCTGGCTGACGATGGTTCCGCCGTACTCATGCGTCCAGTCCCAGCAGGCCTCGATGAACTTCTCGCGGCCCATCTGAAGGCGGTTCTTGCCCTCGGACTTGAGCTTCTTGTCCACCTTGGTCTGGGTGGCGATGCCAGCATGGTCGGTGCCCAGGATCCACCTGGTGGAGCAGCCCCTCATGCGGCTGTAGCGGATGAACGTATCCTGGATGGAGTCATCCATTGCATGGCCCATGTGCAGGATTCCCGTCACGTTGGGAGGCGGGATAACGACGGTGCAGTCGCCTACGCCCTTGCTTCTCTGGTAGCAGCCCGCATCCATCCACTGCTGGATGAGCTGAGGCTCATGCTCTTGGGGATCGTAGGTCTTCGGCATCTCTTTCACGGCAACGTACCTTCCGACATGTCCCGTCCGACCGCGTTGGCACTCGTGTATTGAGCGCGCACCTCGTCCGAGACTGGCTTTCCCTCATGCCGCCTTGTCGCGGCATGGATTCTTACGATACCACGATAAGGTTGGGGCAGGCATACGCTGGCAGAGGTTGCTCCAAGCCCCCATAGAGCCCTCCAAAAGCCAGCTCGGGGCCTCTCTCCCTTTCTGCTGGCCCAGGCATGTCCGGGAATGCAGCTTCTGCCGAATGCAGCAGCTGCCGGGGGGATATCGGATATTGATGGACATCGTCCAGACATCATTGAACATTGTTGGAAGGCAGCTCGTGCCATCCCGGCCGTCCGGCCGGCCATCGGGCACATGGCGCTGTCTCGCGCTGCATCTCGGCAGCTCCGTCCGCCGAAAAGCCGGCGCCGGGGGCTGGCCAATGAAGCAGGCATGCGAGGGGCTCGCGTCGCATACCTATCGCTCCCCTCTTCATGCATATCGGCCGCAGCTGCAGGAACGTCTGCTGTCCATCCCGCAAGCTGCAACCAGGAAGAGAAGGAGGCGCGCATCATCCAGCAGCTCTGGTTCAATTTCAGGCCGGCACTGCATGTGGGCTACGGAAGGAGGATTGCAGGCTTTGGCATCACCTACTTCCTGATCCTTGCGCTCTGTGCCCTTCTCGGCTCATGGCTGTCCGATGGAATGCCTGAGGTCTGGGCAGGCTTTGCCGGGCCCTGCCTCATCACGCTTGCCATCCTCACGCTCACATTCATCTACGCCTTCCGCAAGCGCAGCGCCGAGCATCAGGACCTGCTCGACCGCTTCCATGGGAAGAGCGAACTGCTGCAAAGACCTTGAGGCAACTGCCTGCACGGACACAAGCAAGCGCCTCATACGGGCCCCCTTTCCCTACGGAAGGGAGGGCTCATCTCATTCCGCTCGATACGCAACATGTCGTGCATCTCACCGATGCGGTAGCATGTGAGTTCATCCGATATAGACTCACACAAGGAGCGCTGCACCATGCCCGAAAATGCCACTGTCGAAACGCCGTCCGACCGCCTGAAGCTTGTCCTCGGCGACAAGCGCCTGAAGCGCCTCCAGGATGCGACGGTCATGGTCCTGGGACTGGGCGGTGTCGGCTCGAACTGCACGGAAGCCCTTGCCCGTGGCGGCGTAGGACATCTGATCCTCATCGACCGCGATACGGTGGCACCTTCCAACATCAACCGCCAGGCCATTGCCTTCCATTCCACAATCGGCCTTTCCAAGTGCCAGGTCATGGAGAAGATGGTCCTGGACATCAATCCCAGCTGCCAGGTAGAGACCCTTCAGGCCTTCATCCCGAAAGACGGACTCGGGGAAATGCTCTCCCAGTTTCCCCGTCCCGATTACCTCATCGATGCGATAGACACCGTCTCGCAGAAGCTTGCCCTTGCCCAATGGTGCCAGGACGAGAGGATTCCGCTCTTGAGCTCCATGGGAGGTGCCAACAAGCTCGATCCGAGCAGGCTTGCCTTCTCCAAGATCGAGAAGACCTCAGGAGACCGTCTTGCGAAGGCCATGCGCAAGAATTGCCGGAAACGCGGCATCAAGGGACTCGAGGTCCTCTACTCGACAGAGAAGGGAACTGGCCCCAAGCCTCCGAAGACCGAGGATGGAAAGAGGCCTGACAAGGGCCTGACGCTGGGGACCATGAGCTACATGCCGCCCATCATGGGACAGATGATTGCCGGCAAGGTCATCTGCCGCCTGGCAGGCTTCGAGCCCATGCCCTACTCAGGCGAGGAAGACCTGCGATGCTAGGCAGAGGGCAGGATGGCAGGCAGGCACAGCGCCGCTACGACATGCACTGCCATGTCGACTTCCAGGAAGACCCTCAAGGCTTTCTCGATGCTGCAGATGCGCTTGGCCTCTCCTTCCTTTCCTGCACGGTCACACCTGTGGGATATCAGGAAGCAAAGAGCTGGAGCGGCAAGGATAACGTGGCTCTTGGCCTTGGTGCCCATCCCTGGTGGGTAGCAGATGGCAGGGTGGATGAGGAAGCTCTCCAGGAGCTTCTATCCCTTGCGCCAGATGCTCCCCTCATCGGCGAGATAGGCATCGATCTCTCACGCAAGCATGTCGACCTTGCATCCAAAGATTGCCAGGCAGATGCCTTCAGACGCATTGCTGAAGCCTCTGCCAAGGCTGGTGGCAAAGTGCTCTCGATCCACTCTGTGAAGTCGGCAGACCTCGTGCTCGACATCCTCGAGGACACTGGCTGCACGCCGGAAGCATCAGGCTCCCTTCCCATCCTCCACTGGTTCTCAGGCTCTACACCCGAACTCTGGCGGGCAATAAAGCTCGGCTGCTTCTTCAGTGTCGGCGAGCCCTTCCTCCATACCCGCCATGCGAAGGAATATCTGAAGCTCATCCCGCATGAGAAGCTCCTTCTCGAGACGGACTATCCTCCTGAGCATGCAGATTTCAAGCCCGAAGACTACGAGCGTTCCCTTTCTGCGGCAACAGAGCTCATTGCCGCGTCCTGGACTGCTCCGCTCGATGAAGCTGCTGAATTCCTTGCAGCAACGAGCAGCAAGATCTTCGACCGTACCAAGGACAGAGACTGATCGAGCCAGTCTTTCCTGCTGCATCGAGGCTGCATTCATCAGCTGCCGCACTGCCGGATGCCTAAGAAGCTTTCCTTTCACCTGCCACAAGACCTCATATCCTTGCACGGCGTTATCATTGAAGCAAACGCCTGCTCATCTATGCAGCAGCTGTCTTCAGTGAGCGTTTTCCCAAGGAGGAGAAGGAACATGGCAACGAGAAAGTCAGGGAGCTCCAAGCCACGCAGCACATCCACGCGGTCGAGGTCTTCCCGCTCTGCAGCAAAGCCCAAGGCTCAGAAGGAGGCAAAGGGGACCAAGACGACGAAGCCCGCTGCAGCAACAGCAGCAAAGGCTGAGCCTGCTCCGAAGGCTACAGAGCCTGTAAAGAAGGCAGCTGCTGCCGCAGCACCTGCACCTGCAGCAAAGCCTGCAGCCGAAGCGAAGAAGCCCGAGACGAAGAAGGAGCCTGCCACCAAGGCACCAGCTCCGAAGGCAGAGGCTCCTAAGGCTGCTGCACCCAAGGCAGAGCCCAAGCCTGCCGCAAAGGCAGCTGCGAAGGCAGAAGCACCTGCTGCCAAGAAGTCTGAGCCAGAAGCAAAGGCCGCACCTGCACCCAAGGCAGCACCGGCTGCAAAGCCTGCCGCAAAGGCCGCTCCGAAGACAGAAGCACCTGCTGCCAAGAAGTCTGAGCCAGAAGCAAAGGCCGCGCCTGCACCCAAGGCAGCACCGGCTGCAAAGCCTGTCGCAAAGGCCGCTCCGAAGACAGAAGAGCCGAAGGCTGCTCCGGCTGCCAAGGCAGAGCCCAAGGCAGCTGCCCCTGCAGCAAAGCCTGCTGCACCCGCCGCAAAGCCTGAGCCGAAGCCGACTGCTGAAGAGAAGAAGCCTGCACCCAAGGCAGAGGCTCCGAAGGAGGAGCCGAAGGCAGCGGCCAAGGCCGTGCCTGCAGCAAGGCCTGCGCCTGCAAAGAAGGAAGAGCCTGCCAAGAAGGCAGAGGCTCCGAAGGCTGCACCTGCCACTAAGGAAGAATCCGTCCCGAAGGCAGAAGCTGCGCCTGCAGCCAAGCCGGCTGTGAAGGAAGAAGCACCTGCAAAGCCCGCCGCCGCCAAGGCCGAACCCGAACCGAAGAAGGCAGCAGAGCCCGAGAAGGCTGAGAAGCCGGCAGAGAATACTGCCAAGGCAGTAGCGAAGCCTGAAGAGCCGAAGGCAGCTCCTGTACCAGCCGCAAAGGAAGAGACTGCTCCTGAACCTGCCGAGGAAGAGCCCAAAGCAGAGGAGGCTCCGGCTCCCGAGCCCGAGCCTGAACCGCTCCCCCAGCCGAGGCGCTCTGTCGCCTTCATCGGATCCGAGTGCTATCCCTTCGTAAAGACCGGCGGTCTCGGCGATGTCATGTATGCCCTGCCGAAGGCGCTTGTGAAGCAGAACTGCGACGTGAAGGTCATCCTGCCGCGCTATGCCTGCATCAAGCAGGAATGGCAGGAGAAGATGGTCTACAAGGGCGCCTTCCAGATGGATCTGTGCTCCGATGGCAGGCAGTTCTATGTCGGCATCATGGAGTATGTCTCCCCTGACGGCGTGGTCTATGACTTCATCGACAACCAGGACTTCTTCACGAACGGCAATCCCTATACGAACCTCGTCGACGACATCCCGCGCTACTGCTATTTCGACAAGGCAGCGCTTTCGGCACTCCTCTATCTGAACTGGATCCCTGATGTCATCCACTGCCATGACTGGCAGGCGGGGCTCGTGCCGGTGTTCCTCCGCACGCTGTTCTCGAATACCGAAATCGCGCGCTCCAAGACCGTGCTCACGATCCACAACCTGCGCTTCCAGGGCAAGTACAACATCCCGACAATCAAGTACTGGTCCGGGCTTCCCGACTATGTCTTCAACAAGGATGTGCTCCAGGAGAACTGGACCGAAGCCAACATGCTCAAGGGCGGGCTCACCTACGCCGACATGATCACGACGGTCTCGGGCACATACGCAATGGAGATACAGACCCCCGAATACGGCGAGGGCCTCGATGCGCATCTGCGCTATCACGCCGGCAAGCTCCGCGGCATCGTGAACGGCATCGACTGCGACATCTGGAATCCGGCTACCGACAAGCTCCTCGAAACTCCGTATGACACCACGAACGTGCTCGATGCGAAGAAAGAGAACAAGAAGGCGCTCCAGGAGGAGCTTGGCCTCGAAGTCGACGAGGACAAGATGGTCATCGGCCTCATCTCGCGTCTCACGAGCCAGAAGGGCCTCGACCTGGTGACCTCGATCCTCCAGGAGCTCATCGACGGCAATACGCAGGTCGTAGTCCTCGGCACCGGCGAGCCCCAGTACGAGGATTCCTTCCGCTGGTTCGAGAACAGCAACAAGGGCACCGTATGCTCGAACATCATGTACGACGAGACACGCTCGCACCACATCTATGCCGGCGCCGACGCCCTGCTCGTGCCCTCCCGCTTCGAGCCCTGCGGCCTTACGCAGCTCATCGCTATGCACTATGGCACGATTCCTGTCGTGCGCGAGACCGGCGGCCTCAAGGATACGGTCGAGCCCTACAACCAGTACACGAACGAGGGCAACGGATTCACCTTCGACCGCTATGAGCCGGGACTTCTTCTCGATGCGATCAACCGTGCCAAGACGCACTATTTCACGAACCGCTACTGCTGGGACGAGATGGTGCAGAGAGACATGGCGAAAGACGTATCCTGGAGCAGGTCTGCTTCCCAGTACCGGAGCCTCTATCTCGAGCTCACGCAGTACTAGAGCACCTTCAAGACGTTGCCAAGGCAGGCCAAGACGTTGCCAGAAGACGTCCTGGCCTGTCTTCTTTTGAATCCCGCTGCCAAAGCCATAAGACAAGGCAGATAAAATGAAACAGGTTGATTTCACCTGTCATCCGTACACTCCGGGGGCAGGTCAGGGATCGTGTCGTAGAAGTTGGTGTAAGCACCTGATTGCCTGAAGGCACTCCTGCGGGAAAGAAGGAGGACCCCGTCCTAGAATCTGGAATCGCGACATTACAGGTTCGTGGAAAGGACGAAGGCCCAATGGACAGCATAGCAGAGCAGGCCGTGTGCACGGCCGCGGCAGGAGAGATGCCGAAGTTCGCAGACGGGAGCATCAACCTCCAGGAGCTCTTCCGCCAGCTGGCGGAGTCGGTCATTAATGCCGTGATGGATGCGGAGGCCGAGGAGATGTGCTCGGCCTCCGGCAACAGCAGGAACGGCTACAGGCCGAGGATGCTCAACACCTGCGTCGGGACCCTGAACCTCAGGATCCCCAGGTTCAGGAAGGGGAGCTTCTTCCCTGACGACATCCTCGAGCGCTACCAGAGGACGGACAGGGCGCTCATAGCTGCCGTGGCGGAGATGTACGAGACCGGAACGAGCACGAGGAAGGTCCAGAGGATAGCCGAGAGGATGGGAATAGACAGGCTCTCCAAGGACCAGGTGAGCAGCATGGCCAGGAGCCTCGATGCGGATG